>Ga0214544_1000042_pt1 | contig 140888 bp, 49 predicted proteins | sample CNSS3metaG_FD_160074 | JGI IMG/M metagenome (GOLD analysis project Ga0214544, IMG submission 160074) | Root nodule microbial communities from cowpea collected in UCLA plant growth center, Los Angeles, California, USA - CNSS3 | ecosystem: Host-associated > Plants > Roots > Nodule | place: USA...
ATTTGTGCTTTTGGTGATTTATTATTGCTGCTCTTTGATTATTGCTCCTCATAGATTCTTGCAAGTTAGGGGAAATTATATCCGCTGCATTCTCTGGTATATTGTTTGTTGTTGTTTTCCCCATCACTCTCTATCTTTTCATTTTCCTTCGCATTTCTTTCTTTCTTTTTATCTTTTCAGTGTTATTTTCTTTTTCAAAATTCAACAGTAAAGTATATTTATTTTTCCTCTTCATTTTTTTATTTCAATAAAATACACCATGTTCTTCTTTCTTTTTATTTATTTTTCTTAAAGTTTATTAAAAGGCACAACATTTTTTTTTAATTTCCTCTTTTAGTTGTATTCCTCTTCTTCCCTAGTCCTTTTCATCTTTATCCTTATATTTTATTTTTTGTTGTCATTTTAGTTGTTTATTTATCTAATCACCGTTATTTTTCTTCTGCTTTTCTTATCATTCTCTGTGGGGTTCATTAAAATTGTATTGATTATGCGTGATATTTTGAATATTTTACAAAGATACAAATTGTAAATATTTTGTTTAAAAATGCCATGAATATAAAACTTATTATAGTGATGCAAATGAGTGTGGAAGCTAAAATTGAGAAGATTTTGTCGTGGAGTATGTTCATCTTCAATAGTTGCAGATTATAGTCTGAGTTCCTGTAAATAACAAATTAAGAAGAAAAAAAAATATTAATTTCGATTTAGTCTTTAATCTAGTTATTGATTTTCAATCCTTATATATATATATATATATATATATATATATATATATGAGTTTTATTGAGAAGAACAAATATTAATAAGATTTGAGTACGATCAATAAGATATTGATAACATTTTCAACTTAAAATCTTAAGATAATGAATTTGTTCTTCATTTTCTTATTTCTAATTAATGTGAGACTTAAATTCACATTTGAATTCTTAACCGTGCATAAAGCGTGAAAGTTTGTTTTAATCGAAAGAACAAAAAAACTAGAGGACACATGTTCTAGTAGCTAGAAGCAATTAAAGGGAGAACAACTAAAATGGTGTAAGTAATAGGCTAAGAGAGAGGTTCGTGAGGGTTTGAACGATGAATTTGACAAAGTGTATATTGAAAATGGGCCATGTCCGAAAATAGGTTAGCTATGAGATTATTTAAAGAGGAATTGTTAAATTGGAGAGAGTTAAAGAAGTTGGAATGTGGTGCTGTCAGTTAGTCCTAAATAGCAGGGCCCACCCATTTTATCTATTAAATGGGTGGAGCCATCCATTTTTTCCTAAAACCATAGCTTCAAATCTTAGTACCACATGCTACCCAATTTCAATGATTAAATGGTGAAAATGTTAAACCTAAATATTCTCCAAACCAGAAAGAAAAGAAATTCATTCATTTGAGTGCGATTAATAAATAGAATCTTCTTCTTTTTCTTCTTCTTCTTCCGTGTATGATTTCTGAGTATACGGATTTTTGTTTTATGGGTCTTTATTGCAAAATGTGGTTGAATTGAGAAAAATTTAACATCGGAAATAGCATCGAATAATGGGTGGTAGTTACAGAGTGCAGAGCTGAAAACAAATGGTATTAAATGAATGGAGCCACCACATGTTGTTGCTGCTGTTATTCTTTTATCTTGTAATTTCTTTTCGATCAAATAAACACTCACTCACTCACTATCTCATCTTATTCACATGCAATTCAGGTGTCACCCATACTTCACACTTTGGGATTCTCAACTTCTTCTTTCATTTTTCACTTTGGGAAATCTTTTCAATTTTACTCATACACTTTAAATCCAATTCCTTCACTTTCATACTCTTAATTTATCAAATTATTTATAGATTTAGTATACGAATCATAATTATTCTTTTAATTTTACAACCTATAAGAAACACGTTATTTTCTTATTGCAAATCGGTTCTCACTTACTAAATTTATATCCATGCTATATTTAAGGTTACAAGATCACAAAATGAAATCATTTTTGTTGAATTTATCTAATTATAGATACTACAGCACACCATAACTAACTAGAAAAAAATGGTGCAGAAAGACTCAAACTTGTGATATAGTTAGTCTGATTCAAATAGCACTAGAACCCTTTCTGCAATTTCTGCCATAAATTTGGAACATTTCAGTAGTTAAAAGATGGACACTTTAATGGTGTTATCTGTTATTCACAATGCCATTTATTGCTCCTCTGATCTACTGCTGCTGGTGTCCACTCTATATAACTGCAAATTCCATTGCTTTTATCCAACTTTTTTAGTTCTTTCTTGCTTTTTTAGTTATAAAGTCCAAATTACTTTCAATCGAAACAAAAAAAAATCTATAGCTTCTCCAAAGTACATGCACAATACTAATACTATTATTGACCTCAAATTCAAAATCGAAGACAAGAAAAAAAAAATTCAATTCACATAAATTGTGCACATGCAATCTCAAATATCTGTATATTATATGCGTGGTGTATTTATTAGGGTTAGTAGAGTGCAGAAGTGTTTTAATCCCTGAGTTGGTGTGGTGAGGTACTTCTTCTATTTCCTTTTGATTTGTCCATCCTACTAACTATGCCACCATCCACCAACATAGTATGCTTACATTAAATGTTAAGTTTCATTAGGAATTGAGATGCATGTTTCATAACAAAAATATGAAAATCTAAGTTTTAAAAAAAAATTAAAGTGATTAATAAAATGTTGTTTTCACTATAATTTATAAGCATTGCATTGACATATTTATTTGATTTTGTATAAGAAAACATCGACTTCCACAAAATAACAAGGACATGTAACTACGATATTTATTTCTTTTCAAGAAGATTTCAAATAAAATGGAATGTCAACATATTGTATAATAGATCAATAGTGAATTATAAAATATCACGCTATTGATAAAACCTAGGACAGAAGATGCCGAATAATAAATATACTACTTTTAGAATATCATATTTATAAAAAAATAAAATAAAATATTTATATCACTCACACAATTTTTTTTTTTTCGTATTCTTGCATATGGAGAGATTCAATTCCATTTTTTCCTATTTATGTACATCAATGGACGCCATTAGCGTAGATGAAAACGAATTTGAAAAAAAAAGAAAAGAATAGAATATCTTGTTAGCAAATTTAATTAGTATTATAAATGTTTGACTTTTTATATTTGTAATTAGTTATAGAATTGATATTGATATTTGATACTGATATTGATATTGATATTAAAATCTGTAACCAATATTTGATATTGATACATAGATGATAATTTCTTTTACATCCACTGTTTAATTAACCATTAATAGGTTTTGATATTTTATGAAATATGGAATTCGTAATTATTATTTATATGATATTTTTTTTATGTTATTCTTGTACTAAAATGGAGTGCAATTTATTCCTTTACATTGGCTATCAAACAATACGAAAGTCTGAACACAAAATTTGGCCACTAAGCTTTTTAGTTAGTTATAGGGATAAGGGTATTATGATGTGGGTTTCACATATGGAACTAACCAAAACATGTCATATATAATAATTTTAAACGATGTGCCATGCCATTTAAAATTATTATCACTAGCCGAATTAGTAATTTTATTTTCTATACCTTCGTCCACTTTTTCATTGGTAAGTTGGGTTTTAACTAGGAATATTAAAGTCGATCAGGCTTGTTGGACCGGCCCGCCAGCCCACCAAGAAAAGAGTAGGTCCGGTTGAAATTTTCCATTCATCAACCTGTTGTAACTTGATCCGCTTAACCTGTCAGTTTAGCGGGCCAAAATGTGCCAGCCTGTCCTGACCTGCCAATTCGTTTTTTAATTTTTTTATGTTTAAAATTAAAAATAATTAAAAAATAATATTTTTTTTTATATTATATAAATAAATTTTTAAAAAAAAAAAAAAAAAACTACAAAAGAATTAAAAAAAATTAAAAAAAAAAGAGAGATCAATCCGAACAGATCAATCACCAATTACAAAATACGGCCCAACCAATCCCATGCGAATTTTTTGTACTCAGAGAGAGAAGAAAACTGAAATCTTAATCCCAAATTACACTTTTCAACTTTTATAAAGTCGATAAAATGAAAGAAAAAATTTCAGCAAAGACTTTAACAATGCTCATTGTTGTATCTAGAGCTAGAACTTTATGAATACGGTTTTACCACCTTTAACATGCTGTTTTATTGTGTCGCCAAACGTTGATATTCCGCTTTTCAATACGTTGATTTCATGTTTTTTTATTAGTACGACTAATTCTGGGTGCTTTCGATTCAAGTGAGTCGTAATCAGGAACTACAATGTTTCACAAAGGTACTAAATTAGACTCTACATTTATACCTAGCTCAGACATGAGATAATGAACACTGACTTGAATAAAATAACAACCATGATTAGTTGATGCATATCTCGCTATAAATAATCTCAAACTTAACAAACGCTACAACTATGTGGCAAAATTTTGAAACATATCATATCTCACTACAAAACTTTTGATCCATTTCCCCTTTTGTGTTACCAAGCTCTACAAGTAAAGTCAATAATGGAGAAAAAGTTCAAATGGGTGGTTGGAAAATCACCACATTCCCCACTTTCTATATTTAAGAAATACACCACAGTGAAGAGGAGAATGACACAAAGCAAGCATGCAGAGATGGAAAGGGTGAATGTAATGTGTCTCTGTAATCTGTTCATGGTTTGAGATAACAACAAAAGAAATGGAAAAGGTTGCTACGCATGCAAGCCACTTACAAAGAAGATACCCTCAGAAGGAAAAACCAAATTCATGCAAAGTTCCCATATTTTTTACACCTACGGTCAGCATACAACTCTACTTAATAATATTTGATTCCTAATTTGGTCAGTGTCCTTGTAACTTATTTGAGTATAATATTTTATCACTGAAAGGAAATTATGATATAGTTGTTTGGAAAACTATGATTGTCAAAAAATCATTTTCAAAATATGAAGAGTAAACTAGCCTGACACCTAGGATACTAGCAAGTTCTGAATTACTTGCATTCATAAGTCTGTCAAATCATTTTGAGATCTCAGACAACAAAATATATGTATTCAACATTGGCCAAAAACAAAAATGTAATAATTCCAGCTTTCCTTTGTATGCATTCAAGAGAAATATGGTACAGAATTTATACACATAGTACAGTCTAAAACACTGAATACAAGTTCAAGTTCCTATTATATTATCTCATAATCATGAGTTACTCACACTCAGAAATTTCCTCTTCTTTTTCAGAACCCTCATCTCATGTCAGGTTTGCTTCTGCTTTCTAGTTCAGAGGACTCGTGTGTATCATCATCTCAACTTTATCTGAAACACTCTATTATACCAAATTGAATGAAGGGTCATGTGGAAGAGGTCATACTTCAAGGGCTTTACATGCCAAAAAAAATGTTTCTGAGCCTTTCGGACCCCAAGTTGCAACTTGAGATACTTCTCTTGTGATACTGAGAGAAGTATCTGTTTTAAGTTGGGAATATCTTTCTCGGCAAGGATTATTGAGAATGCATCCCAATTTAAAACCTCAAAAAAAGGTGGAACAAAATTGTCGGATATAATCACTGGTACACACTCATAAAATATGGCTTCAACGACCCTTGGACTGTTGACCTCGTACCCTTTAGGGCATATGCAATACTTGCTGTTCTTCATGTGATGGATGTAATTCATTTTGTTTGCAACACCATGAGGCATTGGACCATATATCTTCATATCAGGGTCTTTGTCCTTCCAGTGCTTCAGCAATATTGGACGCAAATAACCATGCATATTTCCAGCATAGAAGGCAAGAAAGGATCTTTGGTGAGGAGGCTTTCCTCCTTGATCTCTCTGAGGATCTCTAACTGATCGGACATAAGTTTCTGGAAAAGAAACATCCCTTCCTATTTTAAAGCCTTGAGTCACATCAGCATTGCAGAGAGCTTTTATGCAGTATTCCATGTGGTGTCTTGTTTCATATGGGGCCTGCAACAATCCACTCATAAATTTTGTACCACTACGCACTCATAGTTCACGTGCAAGTAGAATTAAGAAGGAAGAAATAAAGAACATGCAGCATACCCAATCATGGCAAGCAACAAGGAAATGGTCAGCACCACCGGTTCTGTTGAAGTAACGATATTTTGCGGAAATTTTGTCTGTATAGTCCTTCAGAAACTGACGGAGATTTGTTCGATTATGAGAGTTACGTACATAAAGGGAGTGTTCTAACATTCGCGCACTGAATGGCATATAAAACAGGTGTGCTTTTGACGGATCCTTCACAACAAAATATTTATTTTCCTCCATCAATTTCATAAACCAACCCTCTGAGGCATATAGTCCCTTAAGTATGGGTTGATGAAAAATGGGTTTATCTCCATCCTTGTATATATAAACCTTGAGCGTGCGTTCCATCAGTTCATAACTCCTGCAAATCCAACAAGAAAAAAGTTAGAGGATCTTGAACTTTGGTCATATCATAGTAGCTCCGACCCAAATCAGACAATGAAAAGGAAGATAAATATCATATTTAGAGGAAAAAACTAAGATGGCCTTGTGACTAAGGTACATTGCATATTGTCATACCCTCAAGAGGAGTGACCAGAGTCAAACATTTTAATGATCAATTAGAAGAATCATGTGTATCAAGGAAAAACTTTAACTTTTTTTTATAATCCAAGGACTACCTTTAGTTGAGTTCATATTTCCTTTAACAAGTTCATCAAGCGTACCTTTTGAACATAGAAAGATTGCGAAAGAGAGGAGCATAAAGTTCTTTGTCCTGTGTTACTATAGGAGCATGCTCAATCTCTAACCTGGCAGCAAGAATTTCCATGTCACGTTTGGATGACCACCTGGGTCTCTGCAACAAAGAGAAGATCTTCAGATTGAAATAACCATAGCAATGTCTTGTCCAGGTAGCTAACTCATAATTGACAGAGATATAAGCTAAAATACCATTGCACGAGCAGAAGCACGGCGACGTACTAGAATGTGGTTCATCTCCTGAATTAATGTTCTTGTTTTAGGTGGCATCATACACCTCATCTTTCTCCTAGGAGTTATCATTGCAGCACTGTTGTTTGAGGCAGAAAAGACAACTTTCTGGGCAAAATTTTCAAGACTAGTCACATTAGTAGAGGAAGTTGAGCTGTGCGAGGTATGAACACGAACACCATCATATTCCCTTGAATCCATATTATTATCATTTACCAAGGCTCCCCCTTCGGTTTTCGAAAATTGCTTCCCTGAGAAGTTAACATTACTTCCCTTGGCCAAAATTGCATTGAAGTTTTTGGATCCAACATTCTCCAAGTCCAATCTGTCACCTTTTCTTCCAACATCTTTCTTCTCAGATAAACTGCGAGCATCATTTCTATCTGTCCCATGTTCAAAAACATCATCATTAGACATGTTTCTTTCAGAGACTAAGTCAGCGTTTTCATCATTGTGTTTTCCCATTTTCTCACCGTCCCCAACTTCAAATTGAACAATAAGATTGGGCATTTTTTCCACCGCGGCAATGAAAGCAGATGAATTAGAAAACCCTGAAACAGAGCCCATTGGAGGGGTCCAAACAGTGAAGTACTTTGGTGTTGAATGCAATGATGGAAATCTAACTTTATCATACTTCTGAGGCACAGAAGACCATGGGGCATTTCCACTTCCATATGGAACCAATATTGACTGAAACAGTAAATAATTAACAGCAAGCACCCCCAATAGAAAAAGCAATCTCCGGTTCCCCATTTGACATAACTCATAAAAATATGGAAACAGGTAAACCAGTTAAGAACTGAGATAACACCAGATCACTTCGTTTTTGGACAAATTAGCTTCAATCTCCCAAACGCTCTGCTACTGTGACGTCACAAATCATTGAAGAACAACTTGAAGAGAAAAAAAATCAAAGGATCCTACTAAGAAAATTGGAATATTTTACAGTTAGAGAGACTACAGAAAATCCAGAAAAATGTTGAGTCGGATCAAGTAAATAACGACTGTGTCTCAATTTTCACTGTTTCCTAAGATGCATATAACTTGAGGAACATGGAGAAAGCAAAAGCAAAGAGTTCAAAATGGACATTTGTTTCGTCTTTTGACTAAGAGGAACAAGACATCGTGAGGAAGTGCAGGACTAACCTTAGTACAGTGAAGACCAAAACTGAGGAGACAAACTTCAAGCTCTCTTTCTCTCTCCTTTTCGCTATTTTTTGACTTTATTGTGACCAAACAAAGAAACACTTCGGGACCAGAAGCAGAAGAGATCTAAGCAAAATCTTTAAAAGTATCTATCTAATAATAGAAATATGTTCATCAAGCGCACATATACCAATTTTCTCTAACAGCCACACAGACAATCTAATTTACTCTAATCGAAGATATTTATTCCTCTAACACAATATTTTCGCAGATACATTTAACGTTAGAAAAAAATTGAAAAATAATTATAAATTACAATTTAAATTCCTTCATATTTTGTATTTCTTTATTTTTCAATTATCTTTTATGCGTTATATATTTTTGGATGAAGGAAATTGTAACAAAAAAAGAAAAAAAAATAATAAAAAGCAACAAAACTTTTTTTTTTTGTGAATTTTCTTTATAAAAAACTATACCTTTAAAATACCTCTTTTAATTGACTTGTATCGCTTCATTTATTTTATCTTCTAAATTTTATTTATTATAAATTATTGTTGTAAATGTTTTTAAAAAAAATATCATCACTAAATAAGGTTATTTTTTTGATACGTTTGTCTGTATCTTAAAAAAAATCAAAGAATTAAAAAATAAAAACATAAAAGTATAACATTTTAAATAGTTTTTATTATATTTTTAAAATATTTTTTATTAACACTTTTGAAATTCTAGCAAGCTGCAGGGCCTTTAATAGCATGTTTTACTGATTCGTTTCTGGGTTTCATTGATAATTGAGGAAAACGATTACGACCTAAATTTTATGTTTTTTTTAGAAGACACTGGAATGCATTTGTGTGGCACTTTTACATTCAGAGGTAATTTTTTTTTACAAATTTCATCAGAGATAAATTTAAGAAAAAAATATGAATATTTTTCTAAACGGAATTGACATTAAATTATTTAACAAGAAATAATATGGTATTTTTTTAATAAATTATAATTGTAACTTTAGTTTCGATATTTTAAAATTCATAAGTTTTTTTCAATATTATGTTTTATTTTTAATCACCCTTTCTTAAATTTATTCTGTATTTTTAGTTGTTCATAATTTTATTCAATTTTGAGTTTAGTTATTCAGAAATGTTGATTGAGAATGATAGTAAAAGTAATGTTACTAAATATATTGAATAGTGGTTCAATATGTTTTTAAAATTTAAAATTAAATAAATTAGAAGATAAACTATATGAGATAATGAACATATTATCATTTACACACAAGTAATGCAGAAAAACACTTGTATGAAGGGTTAAGAAGAATTAACTTGCCAAACATGCAAAACGACGTCGCTCTGGTATGTTATGCCATGTCACACCCCACACAAACACACTCCTGAACCCAACTAAGTTGAAGAATGCAGAACACTTTATCTTCTTCTTCATGGCTCTGAAGCTCGCACACACTCACACATTTCCCATCTTCGCCCCAACCCTCGACCCCAACCCCAACCCGCGTCCATCCTCGGAGCCCCGACTCTCTCGCTGGACCAACCCGCAAACCCGCTCCGATAGATCCCCCAATGCACGCCGAACGGGCCGACCCTCCGGCCCGGCCAAAAGGTCCAAAAGCCCGCCAAGGCCCAACGTGGACCCGCAGTCCCACCCGGCGTTCAGGTTTTCCAACATCCCCAAATTGAAGCCGCGAAGGATAACCTCCGCCCCAGATAACGTGAAAATCAGCGATGACGGACTCTCCTACGTCATCGATGGTGCCCCGTTCGAGTTCAAGTACAGCTACACGGAAACCCCCAAAGCGAAGCCAACCAAAATACGAGAACCGCCTTTCCTGCCGTTCGGTCCGAGCACCATGCCGCGGCCGTGGACGGGTCGCGCGCCGCTACCGCCAAGCAAGAAGAAGCTGAAGGAGTTCGACTCGTTCGAGCTTCCACCGCCGCACAAGAAGGGGGTTAAGCCGGTGCAGTCGCCGGGGCCGTATTTGCCGGGGACAGGACCTAGGTACGTGAAGTCGAGGGAGGAGATTTTGGGGGAACCATTGACGAAGGAGGAGATTCGTGAATTGGTTAAATCCTGCATGAAAACCCAACGCCAACTCAATATGGGTTCGTTTTTTGCTACCTGCTACTGTTTTATGCTCTCTTTTGTTGTGGTTGTGGTGGAAAATTCACAGTCTTTGTTTGTGTTTTGTTTTAGGTAGAGATGGTTTTACACATAACATGTTGGATAATATACATGCTCATTGGAAGCGGCGGAGAGTGTGCAAGATCAGATGTTTGGGAGTGTGTACTGTCGATATGGATAATGTTTGCCAGCAGCTAGAGGTTAATTTAAATGCTTAAAAAATTTTAAATTCTAACATTTAATCACATACTGACATCTATGATAAGCTACATTCCACAAATTTTATAATCATTACCGTAATCGTTATTCATCTTGATGTAGCAGCCAATAAGTTATGTTAGTTGTGTTAGTTATGTAAAATTGAGTACTTAGATTGTTAGAAATGTATGTAAGTTGTTAATTTCCTCTCGAATGAGTTTTTCTACAAATTAAACATGTATACGTTCGTATTAGCATCTTTTTCTTATCAGTCAAATATTGAGGAGGAGGCGGAAGATAAATAATGATTGGAGAAGTTCAAGATTTCTCAGGAATTGGAAATGTGCAAAATAACATTTTGCTGCATCATTTGAGTTTTCTCTTGCCTCATGTTATCTGATTTTCCAGGAAAAGACAGGGGGTAAAGTCATTCTCAGACGGGGCGGTAAGGTCTACCTGTTTCGAGGAAGAAACTACAATCATAAAACACGCCCACGTTTTCCACTGATGTTATGGAAGCCTGTGAGTCCAGTATATCCTAGGTTGATTCAGCGAGTTCCTGAAGGTCTAACTCTGGAAGAAGCAACTGAAATGCGTCAAAAGGGGCGCAAATTGATTCCAATATGCCGGCTAGGTACCTTTTTAAGGAAGTTTAGTGCAGTTTAGCAATTAAGAAAAGTTAATTTCTCTTGGCAAACTGGCATCTAGCTGTTTTTTTTTTCTTGATACACACTTTTCTAATGCATTGGGTACTTTTATCATGCTACAGGAAAAAATGGTGTTTACTATAACCTAGTTAACACTGTCCGGGAGGCATTTGAAGAGTGTGACCTAGTGCGTATAAACTGTCAAGGACTAAATAAAAGTGACTATCGAAAGATTGGAGCAAAACTAAGGGTATAACCAATTTTGGCTCCAGTGTCGAAGATAATATTGTCTCTGGTTGCCGAAATCAAAAAAAAAAAATATATTGTCTCTGGATTTTTTCCCTGTTGTTTTGGATTTCTTTACATTAATTAATGAGGATACTATACTAAAATCTTTCTTTTACATCTATTCTTTTGACTGTAGGATCTTGTACCGTGCACATTGCTTTCCTTTCAATATGAGCACATACTTATCTGGAGAGGACCTAATTGGAAGTCCTCTATACCAGATCTTGGAGATGACCTCAAGGAAGCCAATAAAAATGTTGACAATAAAAATTTTGAACCACGGCCATCAGAGGCCCTAGAAATCTCAGCGCCAAGTCTACAGGAGAACCCAGTAGAGCATGAAAGCAATTTATCACATGACGCTACCATTTCCTCCTGTTCAAGTGATGTGACTTTGGATAAGGTTGAGGTGCCATATTCCAATGAAAATAGCAGACAATCTATTTCTGAGGTTACTGAGCTTGCTTCACTTACAAAAGTTTATGAAGTTGAAACTGCAAATGTTGCCACAGACTCCTATGCTGAACCTGATCCTTGCACGAGTCCCAGTTCAAGTTTGACCTTATCACACTATAATAGCAGTTCTGAAGGCTCGACGAGAGCTATGAGTGATAACCATAGAGCTGAGAATATAATGGATAGCCAAACCATCTGTGGTGATCTTTCTGCTTCAATTTCAGGATCTGATACAACTGTTGGAGGTGTTGACAATCATATGAATGGAATGGTAGATCTTCATTCTGATGAGCTGCTTGATGCTTTAGGAGAAGTAGATGTCAGTCAGTTACCAAGGTCAGCTGCTCCTTGTATGAAAGAAATTTTGTTACTGTTCGAACAAGCTGTTGAGAAAGGTAGTGCGCTTGTTTTAGATAAAGATTCTCTGGATGCGGACAATATTTATCAAAAAACAGTTGCCTTTGCCAAATCTGCTTCACCTGGACCAGTTTTTGGGAAACAAAGAAAGGCTGTGGCTGTGGTTCAAAAGAGTCCCAAGAAAGAAGGTTCAACTTTAGAGACTAAAGAAACTACCACTGTTTCCACGAAACGGGAAAAGGCGAAGAGTACTAAAATTTCTAGAAAAACTAATTTTGATGGCCAGTTACTGAATGCTGTACCACAAGGAACATTAGGAGTTGATGAACTTGCTAAACTTTTATTATGATGCTGGATGGTTTTATCTAAAGTTCTGATGCCATTGCAGTGGATTTCTTTGAATCATACGTAGTGCATTTGTTGACAATGTATTCATTTTAGCTTCGGCCTTTACTTTAGTTACTTTCCGTAGTATGATCCCAATATTATATCGTTATGGTTTACTCACCGTCATTGTTTTGTTATCAGCCTCCTCATGACTTAGGCTGTGGCTAGACGTCTAATGTCGTGTTAAATAAAATGTAATGTAACACAAATGTAAATGTAAAGACGGGAAGTACCAAATCATTGTTTTATATTTCACTGTATGGATTTCAGGTAAAATGATGAAGAAATTATTGAAAAATAAGATCGTGAGCCCACAATCTCCCAAATTTGACAGGAAACAAATAAAGCTTTAAGGTGCGTAGAGATTAATTGCTTTTTATCATGAAGTTGCCTTCTTCGTGGCACATTAAGTTACCTTTTATTCATCTCATTCTACACACTTTTTATTCAATTAAAAAAATGATAATAAAAGTCTTCTTGTTTCATTTTGATATATTTTATTTACTTATATTTAAAAGAGTAAGTGATCATCGCTGAGAAAAGGAGATTAAATAAATATATAAGCAACAAATCATATTTAAAAGAAAATGTCGAAATAGATTTATGTTTTGACAACGAAAGTAACAAACAATATTTTAAAAGAAAATAAATATATATATAAACCAAGAGATATAGTTTTTGACAGTGAAAGTAACAAATGATATTCTAAAAAAGGAAAAAAAATATATATAAAGAAACCTTAGAGTGGTTTCCATCTACTACTATGCGGAGATCTATCTTTTAGAGAGTGAAAGTAAACAAACAGTATTGTAAAAAAGGGAAGAAAAAAAATATATTAGTATGGTGGTGAGATTTTAAACTATTGCCACTGGCGTCTCTTCTGATGCATTTTGATCGTTAGTGACAACGCTCTTCCAGAACCAATGGTTTTGGAAAAGAAGATAAATCTCCTCTATTGGGACTTTCTTGGTTTCGGGCAAAAGGAAGAAGACGAAGCAACTCATGAAGACAATTAAGGATGCAAAGAGCAGGAAGATTCCATATCTGAGGTGGCAAAGTGACATAAGGAACAACTGAGCAACGAGTGCAGTGAAGATCATGTTGACACACACCACCATACTCTGTGCAGCTGACCTTATCTCTAATGGGAATAGCTCACTCGGAACCAACCATCCAAGGGGACCCCAAGATCTTCCATATGCCAATACGAACAAGAAAATCACAACAACAAGAACAGCACTGGGTCCTTTCCCAAGTTCTTTCCCGTGTCCAAAGTCCACAGCCAAAACCACAGCCGTAATAATCTGCAAAGCAAGTAAAAAAGTACAGTACAATTACATGCTGGATAAAACTAAAGGACAATAACAGCTTGAACAAGTAGTTACCATGCAGCATATCATTTCAAATCCAGCTTCCAAAAAGAATTTTCTTCTGCCAAACTTGTCAACCAAAAACATTGAGATGATGGTGGCAACGAGAAGAGCCCCATTGGTGATAAAAGATGAAAACAGAGCAGCATTAGCACCAAAACCCAAGCTCTGGAAAATGACAGGGGCGTAGAAGAGGATTGAGTTATTCCCAGTTAGCTGCTGGAATGCTGGAATTCCCAAGGCACCAATGATGAGTTGCGGCCTGTACTTCCTCTTGAGGAGTGTCTTAAATGGGCTCTTCACAGCTCTTGCTTCTTCACTCGCTTCCTTAAGATCTTCAAATTCAGCATCAACATTCTTAGTACCTCTAACTTTCTCCAATACTTTTCTTGCTTCATCCAACCTTCCTTGCTCCACAAGGCTGTTAGGTGTCTCAGCACACATAAAACCTCCAATAAGCATGAGAATTGCCGGAACACCTGCCAAACCCAGTGAAATCCTCCATCCATAGGGATGGATTTCGTTGGTAAAGTAATTCACTAGGTTTGCAACTAAGATTCCAGCACAAGTTGTGAACTGAAACAGTTGGTTCACTGCTCCTCTGTTCTTTGCTGGAGCCATTTCCGAAAGATACAATGGAACAGCCTACACAATCGAATGCACCATTAAGAATTTATAAGTAAAGTATGCATGTTAGAAATCCAGTCAGAAACAAGAAGCAACGTTGAAACAACAATCACAAACATCTTAGTAAACGGTATATGTGAATGAAGTTTCATGACTATAATATGGTGAGGATTAGTTTAGGAGTATTTGACTTACTTGGTTACCAAAGCCAATGCCTCCACCAAGAAGGACCCTGCCAATGATGAGCATTGCAATGTTGGTAGCTGCTGCATTGAGTATTGCCCCAGCCAGGAAGCTAAGGGCTCCCACTATGATGCTGGCTTTTCTTCCCTTGCTTCTTGTTAAGGAGGAGGCAAAGAATGTCATCACCAGTGCTGAGATATAGAGAGATGATGTGAACAGTGTGAGCACTTGGTCGTCGTATTTGCAGTAGTCAGTCTCATTCAGATGCATGTTCTTCCTGCGATACACGCCTGGGAAGAATTCCTTCAGAAAATCATCCATTGAAGTCACCCCACCTGATACGTGACAACATCACCACTAAATTTCTCATTCTCAACGTACTTTCAGACAACATGAAAAGAAAAACATAGCTATAACATAACATCACAAACAGTACTTCCTATGGAATGGGGAAATGACTAATTATTATTAGAATTATCTAAATATTTCCAGTTAAAATTTTTTAAATTGAACTCAATAATAATAATAGAAAAAGTAGTGTATATTTCTTTTCTTTAAACCAACCACGTCTGTTTCATTCCCTGAATAATTGGAGTTTATTGTGAACAGCGAACTCAACTAGTTAAATATACATGATACTGATTCCCGGCACAGTTTTGGGCTCAGAAATCAAAACGTTAAATACACATGATACTGATTATGGAGATAAAAAATGATAAATGAGAATGATTCGGATTATATAATAAATATGATAAAAAAAATCATCTAAAACATTTTATCCATATAAAAAATTCATTCAACAGGTTCTTTCAATGATTTTCACCCACAATCATGATGAATACCTGATCAGGAAGGCTAATAAAAAATAATCAAGTTAATGCAACAATTAGATGTTTCATGAATATAGTTGAGAAGAAATTAATGAAATAGAAAAAGATGAGAGAAGAATGACCTGAAACACCAAGGTCATAGCCAAAAAGTGAGCCACCAAGTGCCCCAACAATGCATGTAAAGGCAAAATAGTGAGTGAATTTGTGCTCATAAAGATGAGCCCTTTTTCCACGCTCTCCTCCTTCTACTATTCCTCCTGCCATTGTTCTCTCTGTCACAACTCTCGGTCTCTGTTATTTCAAAGAGAAAGTTTCACCGTCTCTGCTCTTTCAAACAAAAGCTTTCACGGTGCTATATATAGAGCTCCAGAGGTCAAAAATAGTAACAGATACCGAATATATTAACTACTTGTAAGTAATTTCTTTGTTATTATCATTTTTATAAAATAAGCTATCTTTATTTAATAGAGGAACAATTTGTTTTTTATCTTTTAATGGAACAACGAAAGAATAAGTTCAACCAAACAGTAACTGTTTCAGTCGTCAGTTTTTTTTTTTTTATATATAAAATAAGCTATTTGTTTTTTATTTTTATAAGAAGAAGTTAAACGAAAGATATCTTAATAAGGTAAAGATGTCGAGAAGAATTTTAAACAACAGAAAATTTATTCACCATTTAAGCTATAAATAAACCTGCTTCATTTTTTTTAGAGACAAATAAAAAATAAAAAATAAAATGTAAATTAAATTAATATTAGATATTGATATTAAAGTAATATGGTTGAGGACACTTGACTTGGTCACATTTGGATTGTACGACACTTGAATTTTAGTTGGGCAGTTTCAATAACAATTTTATCTTTAAATAATTCCTTAACGACTTTAAACAATACAGTTTTTTTCGAATAAATTAAATAAATCATATGTCATAAACTTAGAATTGATCACACAAACTTTTATTCGTTAATATTCTATACTTTAAAGTAACATATTTATGAGCTTAAATAATTAGTTAAATATAATTAGAAACTAAATAATAGTATGAAACATTGTGTGATATTTGTGAAAAAATAGCATTAATGTAATAATAGACACATGTTAAATAATTTTTATGATATATATATATATATATATATATATATATATATATATATATATATATATATATATATATATATATATATACACACACACGGTATATTAATCTCAACAAACTATTTGTTATTGGTAATTTATATTATTTTAATTTTCAAGGACTTTACAAATCTAAAATTTACCTTTTTCTATATTAATTTAGATAGTCATCTAAATTATTTATTATCTTGGACTAATTTTTATAAACAACATATATTTTATATTAAGAACAATAGTAGAATGGATTGGTTATTGGAGCTGAGGATAAAATCAAAATTTTGAATTAATAATATTTAATTGATCTGACTTCGCTTAGTTTTAGAGATTTTGATAGTTAATTAAAATTAAATTAATCTATCTGTACCAATATATACAATATTAGGGATTCCCATACACAATTTTTTTTTCTAAGATTATTCTTAAACGTAATTATATCTTTTACTTAGTATTCATATAATTGTTATATTTTATGTAACCACTTCATTCTACTCTTATTTTTCAATATCTCATACACTTTATATTTATTTTATGGATCAGAATGAGTGGTACACTTTTACTTCTAAAAACATGAGACTTTTTTCTACAATATTATCCTCTTTAAATCACGCACAAAATCATTTGCTTTTCAAAACAAAATTGCACATTTGTTCTACAATTCTGTCTTCTTTAAAACACTAATATTTTTTTCTCTTTTAAAAACAGAATTGAAATTTATAACCATTAATAAAAACATAACTGAAAAAAAATAAAATTATTACATACATTAAAATAATAATATACAAAATATGTTTGAAATTAGAGTTCATTCAATTTTAAACATTTCAATCATTTTTTTTAATCCTAATTTAGGTGGTGCTGAACATTATTAATTAACATATAAATACGAGATAGTCAACCTCATATCCACCTCACTATTTTTGTCATTCTAGTTGATTTTGATTCAAAATTTTGATTTGGTCAAGATTTTGATTCTCATTCCTATACATGGGTAGGCTTTTGTTCATTGGTGCTTTTGCAACTGTGAATCATAATGTTGGTTCTAATGCACATGTCTTATGTTCATTCTTGTCTTTATTCTCCTCTTATATTATTTTAATTTTAGGTTCTTGTCTTGCTCTTGATTTTATTTGATACTTTTACATGGCTGAATCTATGAATTTTCATGCTATGAAGTAAATATAAGATTCATGTTCTTGTAAGATATTATAATTAATTGATTACTTCCTATGTTTATATGGTTTGAATCAATATATAATGAAAATCATTACATATGATATTTCATAATGAAAGTGTATGAGTATTAACTTGTTAGTAGGGGGCGTACACCACTTGAGAAGAAATGCAACACATGAAAATTCTTTGAAAATTTCTACCATAAACAAGTTAAGAGTTTTACGGTTTCATCTGGGCATTCTAACTTTATAATATTATAGTTGTTTCCCTTATATAGTATAATTATTTTAAAGTTAATTTGAAATTTAGTCATATAACTGAAATTATCTCATATTTATATTTGTTTTACAATTGAGAGTAAGTGGTACACTTTGTGTTACATCGATGAAACATGAGTCCGACACATATATAAGGGATTGGCATCATTTTTGGAACAAAATAAACTACTAATGTAATGGTTAAATATTACTACCTATCAATACATTTACTGGACAATGATTATTGTAAAACAGTCATTATATCTTTTCTCGAAAGATCCAATAACAATGATATCAGAGTTCGGTCTGTGAGTTTGGCTTATAGAATTCTCGTAAGATAGATTGTTGTTCCTTTTGAAGGTATATATGTTGATAGGATGTAATGTGAATTTTATGGATTAATCTTTTGTTTATTATATTTCTAGTTGTGGGAATGTTATGGATTTGCTAAAGTTGTGGGTGATCTTTTTTAGCTCTTAGTTAGTTAAATTAGGCAATACTTTGTTTTCCACCAAAGAAATGGATAAATCACTAATAATACATAATTATTTTTCTTTTAAAAACATAATTGAAATTTATTCAGAGTAGGACTATTAATAAGAACTTTACTGAAAAAAAGAAAGAAAATTATTATATACATTAAAATAATAATATACAAAAATGTGTTTGAAATTAGAGTTCATTCAATTTTAAACATTTCAATCAATCATTTTTCTTAATCCTAATTTAGGTGGTGCTGAACATTGTTAATTAACATATAATTATGTGACAGACTATATATGGTTTACAAAGGGTTATTATGATCCTTTTAGCATCTACATGAAACCTTCCTCAAAATCTATAAATAGACATCCTTCATTCCTTTGGTCTTCTTTCTCTGTCATTGAGTTTGAATATTTCCAACATATTGTTTACAAAAATAGTTTAAAAATAAAAGTCATTATTTAATAAATTTTCATATATGAATGGTTTAAAATTGATAAGATAATTATATAGTGTTGGTTATATAAATAGTTTTTTTTCAATTTATGAATAACGTTTTGAATTTAAATAATTAATTATAAATATATATATATATATAACACTTATAATAAAATAATATTTTTAGTTATAATAACACTTTTTTGCAAATATCCATGTAGATGCTATGAATGTGCATTGTATAAGGTTTTTTATATCAGAAAGTACGCAAAAGGTTGTGGTGCTGACAACATGGGTTTCGCCAACACACCAGTTCTTGTTGACACGTCGAAAGTTTCTGTTGAAATGTGGGATTATTTCTTATAATGACCACTAAATCTTTTTTATTTCATTTTATATATTTTCATTGCTCTAAGTATTATCCTACTGGCTTCGTAATATACTGTCAGACATGAAGGAGGAAAAGAGATTCAACAAATATAAAAGCAACAAATTATATTGAAAAGTAATGTCATACTACACTTAACTTTTTGACTTCGAAAGCAAGAAACAAATAGCTAAGGATACATAAATGTATACTTTTGTTCGATCTATTTTGTTGGCTTTTATACTGTAGCTACTGGTTTCCCGTTTGATGCCTTTTGATCTTGGGTTTGGTCTGATATCACGTTCTTCCAGAACCAATGGTTTTCAAAGAGAAGATAAATTTCCTCAATTGGGACTTTCTTTGTTTCCGGCAAAAGGAAGAAAACGAAGCAACTCATACAGAAAATCAAGCCACCAAAGAGCAAGAAGATTCCATATTTGAGGTGGCAAAGTGATAGGAGGAACAACTGAGCAACAAGTGCAGTGAAGATCATGTTGACACACACCACCATACTCTGTGCAGCTGACCTTATCTCTAATGGGAATAGCTCACTCGGAACCAACCATCCAAGGGGACCCCAAGATCTTCCATATGCCAATACGAACAAGAAAATCACAATAACCAGAAAGGCACTGATTCCTTTCCCAAGTACTTTGCCATGTCCAAACTCCACAGCCAAAACCACAGCGGTAATAACCTGCAAAGCAATCAAAAGGTGCAATGAGCAATTCCATTAAAAGAGTTGCATTTGTTCGACAAAATTAAAGCAGAATAACAGCTTGAGCTTGAACAAGTAGTTACCATGCAGCATATCATTTCAAATCCAGCTTCCAGAAAGAATTTTCTTCTACCAAATTTGTCAACCATAAACATTGAGATGACGGTGGCAACGAGAAGAGCCCCATTGGTGATAAAAGATGAAAACAGAGCAGCATTAGCACCAAACCCCAAACTCTGGAAAATGACAGGGGCGTAGAAGAGGATTGAGTTATTCCCAGTTAGCTGCTGGAATGCTGGAATCCCCAAGGCACCAATGATGAGTTGCGGCCTGTACTTCCTCTTGAGGAGTGTCTTAAACGGACTCTTCACAGCCCTCGCTTCTTCACTCGCTTCCTTAAGATCTTCAAATTCAGCATCAACATTCTTGGTACCTCTAACTTTCTCCAATACTTTTCTTGCTTCTTCCAACCTTCCTTGCTCCACAAGGCTGTTAGGTGTCTCAGCACACATAAGACCTCCGATAAGCATAAGAACTGCCGGAACACCTGCCAAACCCAGTGAAATCCTCCATCCGTGGGGATGGATTTTGTTGGTAATGTAATTCACTAGGTTTGCAACTAAGATTCCTGCACAGGTTGTGAACTGAAACAGCTGGTTCACTGCTCCTCTGTTCTTTGCTGGAGCCATTTCCGAAAGATACAATGGAACAGCCTACACAATCGAATGCACCATTAAGAATTTATAAGTAACGTATGCATGTTAGAAATCCAGTCAGAAACAAGAAGCAACGTTGAAACAACAATCACAAACATCTTAGTAAACATGGTATATGTGAACGAAGTTCCATGACTATAATATGGTGAGGATTAGTTTAGGAGTATTTGACTTACTTGGTTACCGAAGCCAATGCCTCCACCAAGAAAGACCCTGCCAATGATGAGCATTGCAATGTTCTTAGCTGCTGCATTGAGGATTGCCCCGATCAGAAAGCTAACGGCTCCCACTATGATGCTGGCCCTTCTTCCCTTGCTTCTTGTTAAGGGGGAGGCAAAGAATGTCATGACCAGTGCTGAGATATAAAGAGATGATGTGAACAGTGTGAGCACTTGGTCGTCGTATTTGCAGTAATCGGTCTCATTCAGATGCATGTTCTTCCTTCTGTACACTTTTGGGAAGAACTCCTTCAGAAAATCATCCATTGAAGTCACCCCACCTGACACCACAACATCACAAGTAAACTTTTTGTTCTGAACTTACTTTGAGGTAATAAAAGAAAGCAAAGGGGGAAATCAATCGCTGATTTCTTCTAATACGAAACTTTAAATGTAAAACCACTTCAACTGAAAATTAAATTTGTAGTTCAACACTTATATATCAGGGGATGTAAAGATCATTTAGCAGTAACGTTGGAAGGAAAGGTGATAGCAGGTTCTGGGTTTAACTCTTTCACTGATAATTTGAAGATATAAAATTGATGGTTTAGAAAGGAGAGAGAAATAATGGATTCAACACCCAATAATAAATTCTAACACCTACCATATAAAAAAAATAAAAAAAAAATGAAAAACTGAAAATTGAATTAAAAATTCACAACTTTTGTTGAACACAGAGCTGATACAGAATTTAATTTTCTGCGATAAAATCGAAAATCAAATCTGATTATGGGGGTCTTTGCGTTTAGTATCAAAATCAATTTCATAAAAGTTCTGCAGATGTTGCCGTCTTGTTCGTAGCTGTTAATTTTTTTCTGTAATCTGATTTTTTATTCGTATTGTTGTTGTGTTGACTCGAGTTTCGATGAATTTTCGAATTTGTTTTCAAAATTATGACTTAGTTCTTCAGTTCTGATGTTTTAAACATTCTTCTCAATAACTTATCTTCATTGAATAAGACAGATATAGATCTGAACAGAAGCTGCACCAGTTTTGTAAGCGGACAAATCACAGTTCAACGTAAGCTTTCAGACATGTGCAACTTTCGTGCTTGCGTCCAACGGGTACAATTAAAATACATTGATTTTTCTTTTTTAAATTAACTGCATAATCAACCTATACAACTTTCCCCACAAACTTTTAATCCCTAACTTGTACGCAACAAAAGTAGATAATTTGTTTAATCAAACATCGAAAAGATGGAAATTGATGATCCAGTTTTATAACATTTCACCAAACCATTTTTACAGCAGTCTTTTCAGTCTAGTTTTCCGAAACACCCCTATGCATGAGAATTTAATTCTAAAAAGTAAAATGTCAAAATCTGAATTAACATACAGAAAAATTAAGTCATAATAAACAACCAATAATAATAATAATAATAATAATAATAATAATAAAATAAAGTAAAAGAACCAATGCAAAAACAGTGTTTGTTTCAAACCCTGAATAATTGCAGGGTGTCATGAATTCAATGAAATACGAAATTCCAGCCGCCATCCCCGGCAAAGTTTTGGAATCAGAATCAATACACACTACACATATGTTTCAGCCATAAATCAAAATCAAATCAAATCCCCCCTTTTCACCATCGTTAAATTCAATTCTTCACAATTGTATATTTCGAGAACCAATGCATCATCGTGGTCATGTAATACGATCTTTGTTGTAAATTTTTTCAATGCAACGAAGAGGCGTGGTGAATCTAAAAGAGAAAAACGATGAAATGAAAGAAATAAAACCAAAAAGTGACATAAATTGGCAGAACAGAGGTTGTGAAGGTAATGACAGAAACATGAACTGAGAGCGAGGAAGACGAACCCGAAACACCAAGATCATAGCCAAAGAGAGAACCGCCAAGGGCCCCAACGACACATGTAAAGGCGAAATAGTGAGTGAATTTGTGCTCGTAAAGGTGAGCCCTTTTCCCTGTTGCTCCACTTTCTACTCCTCCACCTGCCATTACTCTATTTCTCGAATTTTTGTGTCAGTGTTTGAGAACAGACACAAACACACACCCACAAACATTTTTCCACTTCGTAGGCCTCTTATAAGGATGTCCGAGTCAACGCCCCAACCCAACTCATCAAAGGTATCAACCTTTTAATTTTATTTCTTAATATTACAATACTAAAATACAAAAATACAACATTTTTTCTAAATTAATATTCCTTCTTTTCTTACTACCCCATTTGTCCCTTTTGGTTCTAACAAATTAATAAACTGATTAAAGTTTTCTTTTTTAACATCATTGTTTATTTATTTGTAAATTAATAAAAAATATATGTAATGAGAGAAGAGAATAATACATTAAAAGACATTTGTAATTAAAGTTTGAGAATGAATAATACATTTATGAATTAAAACTATAAAAATTATTTCAGCAAAAGTACATTAAATATTGATATGTATGCAAAATGCATTTTCTCTGAATCAGTCTTGTATCCGCCTCCAGTGGATAACCTCAAATGACAGCATTCATGCGTTGGAAACTGAGCGATTGCAAAACTTAACCACATCCCATCGGATCCTCAAATTTCGTAACCACAATTAATGCGCAACAACGTAAAGGAAACACAACTTTAATTCAGTGGTGCCAAAATAGAATGGCTATTTTTTTCTCTTTCACGATCAAATATATTAAGGAATTAATTAAGTTTAAATCATTAACATTAAAATATATACGGTATAAATATGGATTAAGATAAAAATTATTAGAGTCAGAGTCGAGTGTGGAATTATCAAACTGGTTACTAAATAGTCAATCTTATCTTATCCCAGTCATATAAAATATGTGAATGTACCAATCACAAAATGCATCATTTGTCTAATATGGTGGCTGCTTTTGTCAATGCATTTTTATTTTTATTTTATTTTATGTTAGAATAGTCAACTGTTATCTAATAATGAGATACTGTTTATCTCTGTTTTTATAATTGCATTTTAAATGGTGATACATAAAATAATTTAAATAAATTCATATCATTTAAACATTGGTTTATTCTGGTGAATTAGTTGAGCATAAGTTCAATGAAAACTATCTCATAGAATAAAATTCGTAATAAAGGAGAAATTTAGAGATAAGTAATTTATTTAATGATGTAATTTAAGCTGATTTTATTTTAATGTTAATTTATTTCAGCTGGTTTTTGTTTTGAATGTTAATTCAATTTTTTATCCACATATGGGATTTCATCATATATAATTTGTTAATACTTTATTTTAATTAAAATATGTCATTTTAGTCCTTGTATAGCGCTACATGAACATTTATTTCTATATAATAAAATTCATAATAAAAAATGTATTAATGTATATTATATATAATTTAAATTATAATAAATATTTTCACATCTATAACATTTTGGACTTATAATAATTAACTTAAATGGAGTTATGAATATATTTTAAATTATTTATATTTTAGTAGGCTATTAAATTCAAGTTAGATATAGAAATAAATTATGTAAATTGGAAAAAATTAGTTAAAAATATCAAGTATGAATAAAAATAAGGATAGTTTGGGATGAATTTGGTAATTTATTTACAAATAAGTTCATGAGTCATAGTTGTCACTACATTAATTTTTTATTAAAAAAGAAAAAATAAATGGAAGGAAAAATTTGGGAATCATACCAAATTTATAATAAAATTACATTGCATGCATAGAAGAAAAAAAACTATTATGGAAAAAAATCACAATTTTTCTTACAAAAATATTTTATACTTTTATATACCATAAAAAAAAACCCAACATATTAAAAAAATTATCATCAGTCAATTCTCTTACATTTCAAAAGAAAAAACCTTTAATTTTATAATTTTTTGCTTTTGAGAATTTAGTATTAATTTTTTTTAGTCTAACCCGACCAGGTTTCTCATAGTTTAAATCGGCTCATCATCCTCTTTAGTATTAAAATTTTCCCTAGCTAGGGGTGGACATTAATTGAATTTTTAAAAATTTAATTCAAATCCATTTTAGATCCAAATAATTATATCATGATCAAAATCCATTTTTGCTATAGAATAAGTTTGGATTTTTTTTTAAATTCATATCTAAATATTTGGATCAAGATTTAAATCCAAATCAAAATATTTGGATAGTTCAAAATTTCAAATCCATTTTTTATAAAAGAAATTTAACCCAACCCATGTCAATCCTTTGCTTGGTCCAACTAGTCTTGACTGTCTTACCCTTCAATCTAGGTCAGTCTATCTCGATCTTCAATCCAATCCAACCCATTTTGATCTCATGTCAATTTTTGTTAGTTTCGACCGTTCGGACGGAATCGATTCAGTCGAATTTGGCTGAGACTAGCTCGATCAAATTTCAATTGGGACTGAATTCGACCGAACTTCAACCAAATTGACTTATCCAAATTTCCATCAAAACATACTCGATTGAATTTGGCAGAATTTCGATTAAGATCGACACCCCATTAAACAAAAACTATTTATATAATTTATTATGTATTAATTTACTTACTTTTTATACTTGATTAGATTTACTTTAGTTTTACGTAATGATCCACTGTGAAATTAATATTTGGGGCTTACATAAGACAAAACATTTAATAAAAGTTAACCAGATTAACAATAAATAATTAATAGATATGAGCTTCAATTAGAAACCACCAAAATAGAAACATAATTTTCCAGTTTAATCAAGAGGCATTTAAAGAAATAAAAACATTAAATGATTTGTTAAATTTATATCAGTACATATCTGAAAAATAAAGCATTAAGGTCTACTTTTAAAAAGTAGTATTATTAATTCGTATACCTTAATAATATTGTTTGAGAAAATTAAAACAAACAATGATATGAAGTACATTTCCTATGTTAAAAATATAAAATTTAGTAAAATCATTTAATGTACTAAATTTACGATTTTTTTAATATCCTCAAAATGTTTTTCTCTTTTAAATAAGATGATTCAAAGAAGAATCAACATTGATAAGGTGATATAAATTGTTATAATTAATATTGATTTTGTTATTTTTTGTGTTTGTTAGTATATTTGAAATTGTATCCATAATTTGTTACTTCTATTTTACATTTAACTCACTTATTTATCTTTTTTTTTCTCTATTTTGATAGTTACTTATATAATAAAAAAAAAAGAAAAATATATAAATCAGAGTAATTGTCCACATTGTGTCATACGAACTAAACCTGATTTTGCAATAGTTATTACATATAACCTCTTTCTTGAATTTACCTTAAAGCTTTGTTCTGATTACCTTTTGGTCAGTATTTTTTTTTTTATGGAATTAAATATGTTTTTTGTTCTTCAATTTTTAGTGAAAATTGAGATTAGTCTCTCTTGAAAATTTCAAACCAATTTAGTCCATTAAATCTTTATATATGTAGATTTAGACCTTTTAACCAAATTTTATTAAGTTTATTTGGTTTCAAATACATTTCATTATAATATTTTAGTTTGTTTACATTGTTTGACACATATTCACTTCAATGTTAATCAAGAAACACGTTTGAAACGTCAAATAAACTTTAAAAAAATGGTTTAAATAACTAAATTCATATATTTTTAAATATAAGAAACTAAATTAATTCAAAATTTGTAAAATAGACTAATTTCAATTTTTACTTAAATCGGAAATTAAAACGATATTTAACTTATGTTTCCACAAAGTTTCTTTTCTCAATATCTTTCATCTTGGTCAAGCGCATTTCGATATGACAACAACGTTTTCATATTAATTTCTCTTTTCGGTTCTACATATTTTGATACATCCTTTTTCACCTTTCGAATGATAATGTACTCCTGAAATTCCTTCGTTTGATTATTCTCTTGATGCCCTTAACACGAATACATATATGTTATATTTTATATATTACTCCTACTCTTTTTGGTCAAGACATTTTTTTTAAAAACAAATTTTCTTTAGGTAGGTGGATGGAAAACTGTAAATAATATATATATATATATATATATATATATATATATATTATGTGATTTGTTTGTTATTTAATACATTATTTATAACGTCTTAGTTAATAGTATGCTAGGGGTGGGTTATTACATTATTTCATTCTATATATAATACTTTTTATTATTTTTTTATTTTTATCTCTTCAGATTTAAAATTCACCATTTTTTTATTCATTTTAAGACACTTAAATAATATTTATTTTATTAGTTATATCAAAGATATTCCTGCGCGTGGCTTAAAATTGTCATTTGACATTTTATTCAACCGATAAATAACTAAAGAGTAATACGTAATACTAAAAATAAAACAAACTTTTTATAGAAAAAAAATTAAAGTAGTTTAAAACTCGCTTAGAAACTAAAATACAATTTAAGTACTACTTTTTGTCTTCCAAAGGTTAATTGCCTATGCCAATACATCATACATGAAACTAATGGTTTATTCCTATAATGAATTACTTCGAAGAATTTCAGAACGTAAAGTAATAGGTGCAAATGCACGTAAAAGAACGTGAGAAAAACAATACAACTTTCTATTTAATCCCTTATTTTACCTACACATAAGAAAAGAATGGAATATCTAAACAAAATTATTATTCCCTAAAATTATCATGAGAAGTAATAAAAAAGGGGCAAGTTTAAGTATCTCATTTCCATTTTCTAAATACAACAAATTCATCTTTATCCTATTTTCATAGTTGATGGTACTTCATCGAAAAATTCATATATCCTTATTAACCTGGAGGGATTTAAAATTTAAAAAAAAAATTAAAGTAATTAGTAATTGAAATCTTTTCATTTTTTAAATAATTAGTTTTAGATTAAGTAATTATAAATATTTATATTTCAATGTTTTTGTTTGGATAAAAAATTTAATATTTATTTTATGACAAACTCAACTCTACTTTTTCGATTATAACTTAATTTCACTCAATTCAACCGGTTCGACCTAGGTCGATTTGACCTCGACACAATTTGAATTGATTCGATCTCAGTTAGTTCGACTCAAATTGACTCGATTTAACTTTCGACAAAGATAGATTGGTTTGAACCTTATGTATAGGCCAACTCAACTTGACCTTTAGTTTGGACCGACCTGCCATGAACTTCGGCCAGAGTTGACTCAGATCAAAACCATCTTGTATAGACCTTCATCCCAGGCTGACTCGACTCAAACTTTTGTCTTGACTGACTCAACTCAACCTTTAGCATGGGTAGACTCGACTCGACCTTCGATTTGAACCGTCTCAGTTCAGAGCCATCTCGTTTCAACCTTCGGCCAGGGTCAACTTGGCTCAAGATTTGCCCCAGGAAAACCCAACTCGATCTTCGTCTTAAGTCGACTCGGCTTAGAGCCATCTCATCTCGTCTTTTGGTCAATGCCGACTCATGTCGACCTTTGGCCCGAGGCAACTTGGTACGACCTTTGGCTCGAGCCAACTTGGTACGACATTTGGCTCCAACCAACTTGACTCGTCCTTCAACTCAGGTGGACTCAACTAGGACCAACTCAACCTTTTGGACCTGTGGAATTTTTTGGTCCTAAATAGTGTAAAATTTCACAACTTTGGAAATTTCAATCTCATTATTGTTTGTAGTGAATTTCAAATTCTATTATTTTAGTTATTTGAAATACATTCTTAAAATTATTCAATCTCAATATCATTTTTTAATTTCTTCATCCAAACATATTATTTTCTTTAGAAGAATTTTAAATTTTATAAAATAAATAAATTATTCTCTTAAATTACCTCATACAAACACACAAATCACACAAATGTTTTTATTCTTTGTTATTATTTTAAATATTAATTAAATAATTCTTTAATAAAGAAATACAAAAGAGAAAATATGATATTATAAATATTTAATATAAAATATATACATTTATTTCAAATACTAATAAATAAATAATAATTATTATAAATATGAATTAAAACTATTAAATAAAATTGAATAAATATTAAATAATGATAAAAAAATCAAAACACGTGCCTTAAAATAGTAAGTTAAGAGGATAAGAACAAAAAGAATTTAATATACACTTTTCATATTTCTTTCACCAGTTTAAGTTGAATAACCGGTATAAAAAATATATATATATATATATATATATATATATATATATATATATATATATTATCACATTTTAAAAATTTGAATGTCATTCTACTATTAATTCATAAAATAAAAATAGTCAAAGTCGAGATGAATTTAACTAATAATATGATTCATCAGTTCTAGAAGATTGCTATAAATAATTACAAAATTCTATAATGACATATTTTAATTTATTTATTATTTTTAAACTGAAAAATATTTGTTTTCATTTTTGTTGTATTTGTTCAATTTGTTCATTATTTTTGTTTTACTTTCAATTATGTCATAATTTTCGTCAATTTCATCTTTTTTACTAATTGTGTAGTTAATGTTATTGAACAAGACATATCACATGTTTTAGTTTTTTTTTTTGTTCTTTTTTTCACGTGTCAAGTTAACATTGTGTCACATGTCATTGTTAATTTCATATGTTAGTTTGTAGTTGTGTTATTTTATTGTGTTCAATTTAGTTCCTATATTCATTATTTTTTGTCCATTTGTCAAGATAGTTCATATATTTGTTATTTTTATTCAATTTAATATCTTTTTTAGTTAAAATCGAGCAATAATGTCCATTCTAAATTAAGACAAAATTTGATTTTTTATAAATATTATATTAATATTTTTATTAATTATTTTTGAAATTCAATTATAAATTATTACATTGAATTATAAATTAAATATAATTATTAACTATTTTAGAAAAATATACCGATACTTCTAAAATTCACATTTATATCTAAAACATTATATTTTTATTATGTTTTAGATATTAAAATCTAAAATCTTTAATATTTAAATGTAAATTTTAGAAATATTAGAATATTTCTCTATAATATTAGTAATCATTTTAAATGTATTAATATTCTAGAATATAATTATTAAACGAATTGTTTTTTTTTTCTAAAATTCACATTTAAATCTAAAATATTTAATATTTTTATTATGTTTTAGATATTAAACTCTAAAATGTTGTATATTTAAATGTTAATTTTAAAAATATTAGTATATTTTTCTAAAATATTTTTAATATTCATAATATCTTTAAATGTTAATTTTAAAAGTATTAATATTTTAAAATATAATTATTAGAAGAAAAATATTTAGTAATCATATTTTAATAATATTTTAAATAATTTTCTTCCACTTAAGAATTGAATTTAATAATTATATTCGATTTATAATTAAATTTAATAATTATAATTAAATTTTAAAAATTAATAAAAATGTCAATTTAAAAAAAATTAGTATAATATTTATAAAAAATTAAATTTGCTCATGATTTGAAAGTGACAAAATATTTTCATTTTAACTAAATTTGAAACTAAAATAATATATAGAAACTAAACTGAACAAAAATAACAAATACAATAACTAAATTAAACAAAAGTGAATAACACAATCCCAAATTGACACGTGATATTGATATTGATGCATGACACATGAAGAATCTTTTTAACATTAAAAATAAAATAAATTAAAAAATGTTCAAAAATATTAAAAATTCAGATCTAACACATTATATGTATTGTTTAGAGACATTAACTATCTAACTACCGCTAGCAAAAATTTAACAGGACGAAATTAACGAAAATTATAATTTAATTGAAAGTAAAAAAAAATCAAATTAAACAAATACAATGAAAATAGAGATAAGAAATATTTAAGCTTTACAAAATTCTACAAGGACATACTTTAATTTATTTATTATTTTTGAACAGATAAAACTCCATCATTTTTATCTTATTTTCTCTTTAAATGAGTAAATTACAACAATATAAATGAATTTGTTTTTTTACGGTGCATGTAGGATGAGAGATATCTTTCAGCTTTTTTAGCGGCTATTCAACGTTGAGCTCATGCGCCTATGGATGATGATTGAAGGGACAGTAGCTGTGGGTAAAAATTTATAAACATAATTTGTTCCAGTTCTAGTTTATAAAATGTAACTTAAATCTTTAATTTTGGAAATAAAATATTAAAAAAAACTTAAACCTAATTTATCTTTATAAATTAAAGGCTATAGAAGTGATATTTTGAAAATTTTAATTTGTCATAATTTTGGGAAACAAGTTACTATACTTTTGGACAAATTTTTTAAGTTGCACATAATTTAAAGACTTAATACATAATTTTGTCTTGTAAATTTATTTGAATTTAAAAAAATACTTTTAATTTTTAATTTTTTTAATTTAGTTTCACAACTTTTTAAAAATGTTTAATTTGATATTTATTTTATTAAATTTAATGTCATCTCCATATATTCATATATGTTACAAGCCAGTTGCTGAAATTTTAATTTTAATTTTAATTTTCTTTTTAATTTTTAAAATTAAAAAGATTGTTACATGTCGGATTATATCAGTATCATGTGACAATTTTTTTTTGTTTAATTTAATTTCCGTATTTATAATTTTAACTCAAATTAGTCTTTTATTTTTTTAAGTAAAACAATTGTCTCTCTAATTTAAGATCAAATTGATAATTAATTTATATATATATATATATATATATATATATATATATTTTAAAATATTTTTTTAGTTTATAAATAAAAACACTTCACATAAATATTTAAATTATTGTTTTTACATTTTTACATAAAAAGAAATCTTTATTTAAACTTATAGTTTTTAAAAAACATTAAAAAGGTAAATATAGGTGATATTAAACCTATTTGTGACATTAAACATATAAAATTATAAGTTATATTTACATTTTTAATATGTTTAAAAAATTATAAGTGAAAATATAATTTTTTTAAGTAAAATTATAAAAGAAAAAAACTTAATTTAAATAATTTGGTGGTATGATTTGAAATATATATATTTTTTAAATATTTTAATATGTATATATAAATTATAATTAAATTTAGTAATTAATTTGATCCAAATTATTTCATTCTAAAATAAAATAGGATTAAATTAAATTAAAATTACAAATATTAAAATTAAATTGAAAATAAATATTATCACGATAGATTCGTAATACGTGACATATGACACACATGACTTGACACATCATATTTTTGTTTTTTAAAAGAAAAAATAAAAATAAAAATAAAAAAATAAAAAAAGGTATTTAAGCATGATATTTGGATGTAATGTTTTTAAAATTTAATGAACATAAAATATTAATAAGAATGACAAGGTAATCATTTAAGAAAGAAATGGAAATTTGTATAAAATCTTAATTCATACAACACGATTCATTATTGACCAAATTAAAACTATAAATTTGGCATGTTATTTTGTGTTTGAAACGTTCCATCGAACTCCCAAATGATAGGGAAAAGGAATTGAACAAGCACCGTAAAAGTGGAATCAACTATCAATAATCCAGAGAAATGGAATAATATAAAGTAAATTAAATGAAGCAAAGGATGCAAAATTTGAGAAGCTAAGTTACCCAACAAGTACAATAACAATACCTATTATTCTCCGCTTCACTTCTCTTCTCTTCTCTTCTCCCTCATCCATCCACACCACACACAACACAACACAAGCACAACAAACACCAATTGCCTCACCCCAATGGTGAGAGTGGTTCCCATGGCTTCTTCGGTTCGACCCACTCTCTTCTCCCTCACGTTCTCTCCACCTTCCTCACTTCCTCTCTTCAATCCTTCTCCCCGTCTCTCCTTATCCGGTAACTTCATATTCTTCTGTTTCTTCAATTTATGACTATTTCTGGGTTTTTTTTTATCTCAATTACCAATATATATTGGCAGTTGTGCTGATGAATAGTTTGAAATTGAATTTTGGATTTAGGTGCAGTGTCTCAGTTCCATAATTTTGGTCTGAAAGCTTCCAGATTGTTGAGACAAGATGGTTATCCCGTGAGAGCCATGGCATCAGGGGACGTGTCACAATCTGTAGCGGCTGCTTCACCAGAAAATGTGCTTGAGTGGGTCAAGCAGGACAAGCGAAGAATGCTTCACGTTGTGTATCGAGTTGGGGACTTGGACAGGACCATAAAGTATGCACTGTATTATATCCCAATTGGGTCTTGTTTGTGGATAAAACTTTTCAATAAGCGCTTATACAATTATGGGAGAGAAGGAAAGATAAAAATGAATCAAGTCTCTTTCTTAAGTTAAAATTAGCATAGACATGAGTTAAGGTAAGTTTAGGAGAAGCTAGATGAGACAACTTCTGCTTCATTAAATGAAAGCTGCTTATCTGTGATGTATTAAAGTTCATGGATGAGCGTTTACTCTTGGTGGTTTTAGGTTTTATACGGAGTGTCTAGGAATGAAGCTCCTCAGAAAGAGGGACATACCGGAGGAGAGATATACTAATGCCTTTCTTGGATATGGGCCTGAAGACTCACACTTTGTTATTGAACTGACATACAGTAAGTGTCTGATAATGGCATGTATCGAAATGTGCAAAATCTAGTCTACTCAATGACCTTTAGTAATAATTATAGGACATTGGCTCTTTGTTGGAGTCAGTTATGTCTGCTTATGCAAAGAGAGCTTTTGATTAATTTTGGTTTTAACATTTCAGATTATGGAGTTGACAAGTATGATATTGGAACTGGATTTGGCCATTTTGGTATTGCTGTTGATGATGTAAGTATTCCAAGCTTTAACATACTCTACTGTCCTTTTTAACATCTTTGTGTGCTCTTTCCTGTTGAGTTGAGGATTTTATCTCTATTGGCCTTTTGGCTAACATATATGATATAATTTCTTTGTATGATTCTTTGTTAGGTTGTGAAAGTAGTGGAGCTAATAAGAGCTAAGGGTGGTAAAATAACAAGAGAGCCTGGTCCTGTAAAGGGAGGCCGTTCAGTAATTGCATTTGTTGAAGACCCTGATGGTTACAAATTTGAACTTATAGAAAGAGGTCCAACTCCTGAACCCTTGTGCCAAGTAATGCTCCGAGTGGGTGATCTTAATCGTTCCATAGAATTTTATGAGAAGGTTAGGGTCAGTTCTATTTTATGTTGGATTAGACTTTAAAGTTTTCTTATTTCCTTTGCATAACATTAAGACATTTCTGTGATTTTTAACATTTAGGCATTTGGTATGGAGCTGCTTCGTACTCGAGACAATCCAGAATACAAGGTATGATGACTTCTCCTTTATGTTTTTTTCTGTGAGATATATGCAAATTATATAACTTTTATTTAACGGTTAAGAGGTTTAAATTTAGGTTTACGAGTTTGTGAATGTTTTGCAAGTATACTTGATGATCTGCAAAGTTTTCCTTTCAGTTCAGGATTGTCTACAAGGCAACAGGCATAAGTTTACCGAATAACTAAAAGAATAAGCGTTTTAATAGAGAATTTTGTGCTGTGTTATATAATTATGACAATGTATCCCTGTCAAAGTCCTTTTAATTTTCTTATCCATGGATAATTCTGTGGATATCTTCTGCAAATGCAACTTTCTCATAATTTTTTATAATTTTTTATTTTATTTTTGTGCTTGTTTTTGAAATATTTTTATGATGGTTACCTTTATAAATTTTAGGTTTTCATCTTGCTTGATTTATCGGCCTCAAATCTTTTTCACAACACCTTATTTGATACTTCGGGCATGTCCTTCATTTCACCTGTTTATTTGATGGCCTTCTTTTGGGCAGTATACCGTAGCAATGGTGGGTTATGGTCCAGAAGATAAAAGCACTGTTCTGGAGTTGACTTACAATTATGGAGTCACTGAATATGATAAAGGAAATGCTTATGCTCAGGTAAGCAGATTTTTCTCCCTCCCCAAATTCTTCTTATGGAATATGTGGAGGGGTTTCATTGCTACAATATATATCAGCTTTTAGTCTCTTTATTAATGCGTTGATTGGATAGTGTGAAAGTAAGGGAGAAAATAAAAACTGAAAGAAGGGAAGAGAATTTGAGTGGAAAGTGAGGTTGTGTGGATGAGTTAAGAGTGAAAATGGGTGAAAAGTTGATGAAAAAACAAGTGGACCGTTATAATATTCAATTTGAAGAAGGATATTGATGTTACATTTAAGAATGATAAGAAGGGGAGTGATAAGTCATAGGATTGATATGAAAACATCAAATTTTGGTTCTTCTAACCAAAAACTCCATAAGGTTCTTTCATACTGACCCTATCTCCCATTCCTTAACTTTTAGTTTCCACTAGTAATTAATTTTCACTAGTGCTACATTTAATTCACACACTATTTACCACAATGAAAACATGAATGATTCAGCGTTTTATTTTTTTTAACTTCCCCTGTCACCATTCAACTACTTAATTAAAAATATGATAAAAACTATAAAGAAAACTCAAAATTGTATTAACCCCTCAAGTTCATTATAATTATTATGCATTACTTTTAGTATTATTTTTATTTATTAATTATTTATGATTATAATAGAAAAATAAAACTCAATTGATTATGGGTGCAACCTAACTGATTCTGCCATATGAAGCTTACAAGCCAGAAGTCAATGTAACTTTCTTCTCATTTCTCACCAATATAAAGCAGAAGTTGAAACCTGTGGGGCACGCAAGAGTATCAGCGCAAACCCTGCACAACCAGCTGTTCTAAAAGTGCAACATAATCGCATATCATCTCTTCTCTATCCTTGTTAACAGTAAATAAGTTCAAGTAAACAGAGACTAACAGAAATGGCTGGTTTTTTTCCCAATTGAAATGATTGTTACCTTGTGTTTTCTTCTCCTTTAGTTTTTCAACACAATACGTATGACCTCATACTAACTACCCAAGCTCTCTGTACTTGACCAATTGTAGTTTCTTAGTGGCTTATTCCATATCTACCTAAAGACAGTTCTTTTGTTAATTTTCTTACTTTCCTTCTCTCCCCTGTCAGTGTATACCTCTAGGCTCAATTTCATGTTGAATATTCTCGAGTCTCTAGATTCTGGAATATTCTAGTTAGTCAGCGTAGCTGCACACTTGTCTGATTCTGTTAGAATGTGTAAGGTAGTCATGACTCAGGAATCAGTTGAACAACAACTTGTGTAGAAGTATTCAGATTCGATTGCTAAGCTCCACCTGTTGTATTCAACTTTTGAGAAATGACAACATTATATTGCTCTAAAAGTGACACACTCTACTTTGTTTTCTCTCTAAACTTTTCTCACTTTCTATCAAATCCGTAACTCTTTATACCTATTTGCAGATTGCAGTAGGCACCGATGATGTGTACAAAACTGCAGAAGCGATTAAACTAGCTGGAGGGAAGGTTACTCGTGAACCTGGACCATTACCTGGTATCAACACCAAAATTACTGCATGCTTGGATCCTGATGGTTGGAAGTCGGTACGTCTAATTGATCTTTTGTTATTTAATGTCTCCCCAAGGCTTAAGCTAGAAAATGAAAACTCATGAATGGTTTTATGTCTAATATGTCCTCACATGCAACAGCTTCGTAGGCTTGAAGCTTGGATAAAAAAGCTTATTTATGAAAGACAAGTATTGAACTCGACTGTTAATCGATAATTGCTCTAATATCTTATCAAAGGCAAACTCTCTTTAAAGGATTACATTATATCACTATCATGCACTCTCACCCTTCACACAATAGGCCCATTTTTACAGTATATTGAAATTTATCTTCATTTAGAAGTAAGGGCAATAGAGATGAAAGTTTGAACTACTTGATCATTATGTATTTGAATGTTCGACACTGTTAAATTTAAAATATTCATATGTCCTTACCAGTTTTTTCATGACACGATATCAAAGTTTTTATGACCATGTGGTTTGAAATTCAATACTTGTTACCCAGTACTTTATAAAAGCTATATTTCAATTGAAGTTAGGGTGGGCAGGTTCACCATTCATTTTTGATGTCCGAAAGCACTCGTGTGAGGGTGGTGGGTTAGATATAAAATCATTCATGACCTTCATCCAAAACTCTAATTTGGTTCTTGTCGAATACCATGTAAAATGAGCAATTATCTCAGACGCTCTTTAATGATTGTTATATCTGATACCCAAAAGTTGTTTTCTTGCTTTAAAATGGAAATCTCATCATAATACAACATGGTATTCACAGTATCAAAGTAGTAATAGTTAGAAATGATAAAAAAATGTCGCACTATTGATCATGGCACAACACTATGTTCGGAGATCTAGTCTCGTTCTGTTTATTCATTCGTATTAATCAGCATTTTTGACTAACTAGTTTACCCACTTCTAAATGTGCAGGTTTTTGTAGATAATGTTGATTTCCTAAAGGAGTTGGAATAGAGTATTCTTTGAAGGAAAATGTTTGCATCAGATGTATCATATTCAAATCAGATTTTGTAGATAATGTAACAATGACACGATAGCACCGACCCCTGTAAGCTGTGGCAGATGTCTTTCTCTAAATACAATGAAGCAAGCTTTAGAAACAAACACGTCTTTTATCTCCATTTTATTTATTTCTTTGGCCCTTTGACCTTCGTGATTTTGGCTGTTCGACAAACTTTGCCGTTGTTCACTCAGGATATTTCAGTATAAATTTTGGACACGGGTGTTTGCCAATTGAATTAGATAATTTTATAAAATTATTCGATTTAATCTCTTGTTATTTATTTATTTATTTATTTTCCCATAGTCGAGTTCTCTGAAAAGTTGTCCGATGAACAACAGGGAATTAGTCTCGTGGGTAGATGAATTCACGACAGAGTTGACATTAACCTTTAGAGTAATCTTTATTCTAGTGATATGGGAAAACTGGTGATAGTATAAAAAGTACTGTTAAAATCACATTCATAGTTTAATCCATGCACATAGTGTAATAAAACATCAAAACGCTTCGCACAGTATACAGTAGAACAGTTAATATTACATTAGAATAAATTTTTTATATTTAATTCAAAAGGTTTACCAATTTAGTTACATCAATTCTGTGTATTCATTAATAAACTGAACAAAAACAATGATGTAATGTTTTTTTACAAGATCTTATCTACATAATTGATGTTGCTATGCCATGAACAGTAAAATAATGTTTCATTTTCTGGAGTTAATGGTGAAAACAGTGAATAAAAACAGAAAACAATTCCTTTGGGTCTAAATGTATGAATTGAACCGGCCTTAACAGTTATGGTTCTTAAACCAACAACTTGTAGTATATTGTATCCAACGTAAAATGCACTATACTTCTTTAGCGAGTAACTTTTATGATTTAATACCAATATAGAAAGACAACCCCCGATATTATTTTTAAGGAGGGCTTTTCAAATTATACATCTACTAAGTTTCACAATTAATTAAATTTACTTATAATAATGTAAGTTATCGTATAATAATATAAATTTATACAATCAAGACTAATTTATTGACTTTTATATGAAAAAAAAAATGTTGTTTTTTGTAATAAGCATTAAAAAAAGGATTTAGATGTTATTTAATTTTTGAATACTTTTCCACTTATTTTGAAAGGGATATTTTTATTGTTTTATTATTGATTTTTTATCTCATGAACAATTAATGAAAGAATGATTTAATAAATTAATAATATGCGTGTCATTACAAATTTATCAAAAATAAGTTTAATTGTATAATGCAACAACAACAAAACCCAGTTAGATATTAAAAAAAAAAAATCATAGCACAATATTATAGATACATAAAAAATCATAAAGTTTATGTTTAAATAACATAATAAGAAAAATAATTTACTCAAGTGTGTTGTTAAGATCAAATAATAGTCCATTCAACGTGTTCATAAATTGCTGAAGTGGAAACATAGATAATTAATCCCAAAATATCAAATATTAAAAATATTCTTACGGTAAATAGATGGACGTTCAAGCTAATATCACCACCAAAATATATTTTGAAATTTTAAGTGTGATCGTAATTTTTTAATCCCTTACAGAACTAAAAAAAAAACGAAATTACGAATGATAATGAAAATGACAGTTCTTAAGCTTCATATTAAAAATTACTTGAGTGATCTTGTACCCTAAAATTGCCTAATAATTTTTCCTAAAAAGGAACAAGAAATTATTGGTTGAGCCGAAATCATTATGATCCCAAAGTATCCCTCCCTAGATATAAGACATTGAATATATAAAAAATAACATTAACTTTATTAAAAAACCAATTATTTTATTTAGTAACATCAAATTTATTTATAAAGTTAATATTTTCTAAAGTATTATTAAGTGATATGCATGAACAGAATGTTAAACTTTTAATTTTAAAAAATAATTTTTCAATCATCCAATCTTCATAAAAGAGGGAATAATACAATCAATAATATTTATTATTCATAAACTAAAATTAGTTCACAGTATACAATAATTCATAAAAAAGCTATTGAAAAAAGATTTTATAAAGGGGGACGAAGAAATTCAGCATAATGCTTATAGTTGGAGAAAAAAGAGAGTAAAAGATATAGTTTTCATGCCCAGGAAAAAGATTCATGGATTCGAATATAGAAAATAAACTTAATCACTTTCATCATATATATATATATATACACTTTCTTGTGTTTTCTGTAGTTGAAAATATGACATTGAAGGTTTGATCCCAGGGCTTCATGGCAGGAACTAACCTTCATGCTAACTATCGAAGATTTTCCATCCAAAAATCAACAAAACCTAATCTTACCAGAACTCAAAAAACATATAAAAAACGCAGAAAGAAAACGCTGGAAGCCACCTTTTATAGCAATTTTTAGCTTTGCATTTTGAAGACGCTTTCAAACAAACAAACAAACGTTGTTTAGCGCAATTTTCAGTCGACCAGCCTTTTATTTATCTGTTGCACAGAATCAGTCTAATTTTTAGACAGTGTTGGACAATTGTACTTGTTTTTCTCGTTTTGTTTGGTGACATTCTTAAAAGGATGAAGGATTTGATGTTATAAATCTAAGTGGGAAGAGAAGAGTTAAAGAAAAGAAAGAACGATCCAAAGAAAGATTCTGAAACTATTATTTGGAAGAAGGATCACAGAAAATACACAAGTCGCATATCTTATCATATGAACAAAAGAAACAAAAAGCGCATTATTAATGGAAAAGAACTAAAATTGTTTATAGTAATGGTTGAAGAGTTTGAGAGCTCTCACTACTTCAGTCAGCACAATCGCTGGCTCCGTAGTGTTAACTCCAACCATTGCAGCCAGCAACTCGATTTTCTTCTTTGCATTCCCATCATTCAGTAACTCCTCCAAACTCACTTCTTCTTCTTCATCAGATGCATCACTGCAAGAGTTTGAGTCTGACATCTCAAAAGAATGTTGTTCCTTAGGAGCAGAAGGGACATCAAATGGTAAAAAGGAAATAGATTTATTGTTATTGGTGTTTGAGTTTTTTGTGGTTTCCATGGAGGATGAAGAATTTGGAAGAGAAGAGAGAAAGGTGTGTTGATATAAGAGGAATTAGTGCAGTCCTCATGAAGTGCCATAATGACGAGCGTTATCAAGTCAGGTCAAATGAAGAAAACGTTGAAAGTAAAAGTAATCACCCAATTATGACCATAATTCACTTGGACCCTGCTCTTAGAAATTTCAGTAAAGCCTCTTTTTCGAATTTGGATTCTCTTATACTACAATATTTGACTTTTCTTCTCGTTTAACAAATATATACACTTCTTTCTTATCACCTTTAATTGCATTTTTTTTTTCTCACTACTTATTCAGTATTGCATTTTTATGAAATTTATTAGTTCTTCTTTCTTATTATTTATTTGAGGGTTAAATTGAAAATCCAAATAGGCACCATAGGTCGTTCTCTCCCTTATCTGTGCACGTGCACGTTCACGTGAGTTCTTACGAGCATGGAAATGCGCGCGCACCACGCAGAGACCCAATGAATAATTGCAACGATTCAGGTGTTTGTGTGTATATATTTCTTCATCGTTTCCTTTTAGGTCTAGAAAAATTCTTTTAGAAAAGTGTTGACAAACACACACACACACATAAATTAAATTAGTAAAAAAGTTAAAGTATAATTCATGAAGAATTATTGATATTCCCTTGAACTTAACACATTACAACTAAATAGATACAAAATATTTAAATTAAAAAATAGAAATAGTGCTAAAGTAGACCTTATTCATATTTAGAATAGATAGTCCAAGCGGGCATCGGAAAAATAATAGAAACACGACCATCATTTCTAAAAATTAATTCAGATATTTCACAAAATTGTAAACATAAATTACTTCACATTTCTTAGCTTAAAACTTAAATTAAGTGGAGTAAATGTTTTAAGCCATTCGCATTTACACAAAAAGATATAAATATTTTAATATGCATTTTCCTCCTCTACATTCCAAGCCCCCTCAAATCAACATTTGTTTTACTAAAGCTATTCTCACAAAGGATGCTCCATGTATGTATATCAAGTTTTCGTCGTGAACAGTATGTGCACTGCATGCAAGATTGCGGTCTGCAAGAGCCAGCATTGATCTCAACACATAACAGCTGCATCTCTGTGCAGCAAAAGTAACATTACTCCATGTTAAATGACACTGACTCTGCACACATCATTTGCGAAAAACCAAAATTGGTCTATTGAAACCAGTCTTGCTAAGTGTCAAACCAGAAGTGATGTCTTCTACTGTTCGAAATCCAATCTGGGTAAATTTAAACACCAGCAGCCATTAGAATCTGAACAAAATCATGATAAATTGGCAATGCAACAACAACAATGCTTGTTACCAAAAGAGGACGGTAGTATTCCAAAAGAAATATTCAACGCAAACCTTATCTAGTAATATTTCCTGAAATTGTTCTGGACGAATTGTAATATTACGGTAGTTGGCGGCAGTGGTCTGCATAATGGGAAAAAAGGAAATAATTCAATAGCCCTTCTTATTTTTAGCATTATCCAGCTAGGATTAAAGAAATTTAAGAACATTAGTAAAATATCAGCAGATTCATAACGCATTAGTTGTTCGATTGACATAAAATAGAATTACAGAAGAAAATACAATGATATACATCCATTGAAGCTAAGGATTTTTTTTATTTCAAGAAAACATTTTCCACTTTCAGAAATAATTCCAGACCAGGCAAAGATTTTGCAAAATGAATAGATCAAAGATAACTAGTGTAAACTTTGTAAGCTTGCCAAAGTATGCATGCAAAGGTTTATAGTTTATACTTTCCCAGCACCCCATCAATAATATTAAAATGATAATCACAAAAATAAAGGCTACCAAATTATCACCTCTGAGACATTACGATTGCTTTCGTATGACTTCCATGGTTGAGGTTCCACCACAAAAATGCCACCCTGCACAAAAGAATATATTTTTACACATACAACAAAATATAATTACATGTCCATTATTAAAAAAAAACAGTAAAGATTAATCTAAGCTGGAACAAAAAGAAAAGTAAAAAGTCTATGGAGTAGAGGGAGGAGATGGAACTTGAGAAAGAGAGTAGAAGAAAACATCCATGACTACAAGGATAAAGAGAAAGGAAGGGGTGGGAGTAGATTTGCAGAAGAGATCATGTGCAGCCATATACCTTAAATCTGATGTTCATCTCACCATAAAAACCTTATCTGACCAAATAGGTCCCAATATATCATATGCCTTTTTTCAGTTTCAATGGTCAAGACATTTAGTAGAAAGAAAAACAATAGGATGATGAAAGGAGATAATACTTACAGGTCGGAGCAGTTTCCAAATCTCTGAAAACAAAGTAATTAAGCCGTCATCCCCCCAGTTTAGATGTATCCACTTTGTTACACTCAAACTACAAAGGAAAAGATAACTTACATAACAACATAAGCAGCACATTGAAGACAATTCATAACAAGCGTATTCAGATAATGACGTTATAGAACAGGGTTAAGTCAAAACCAACTTGAGAATGTCTTTCTTCATGCAAATTAATAATTCAAAACGCAAGTGCTTGGTCGATAAAAGTAATGAGTAATCATGCTTAAAAATCCAATATCAGAAATATCCAATCAGTAAGAATAAAAAAGTACGATATGGAAACATCAATTAGGATAGTGTTAAGATGTCACACATAGAATAGGAATATGGCCACAAAGTATTTATTACAAGACTTGGCAATCTTTTCCTTCAAGTTAGCTGGAGGCTGAATTATATTACTATCAGTATAGTGCCAGACATGGAAGTTGAATCAAGATTCAGATGGTGAATCGGAATGTCTATTTTAACCGTATCATGAATAGCAAGGTTCATGATTAATAATAAAATGTGGTATTTCATAAACTAACAAAGACATAGAAGTACAAATTCATAATCAATAACTAAAAAAAATAAATCTAAAACATATTGAACCCAAATTAAAATTATTGCCACACACAATATACAAATTAATATATTGTTTGATAAATCATGTATGATATTGGCATGACAAACTCGACGGATTCTAGCATCTACAAAAAGAACCAAAACTGTGGTAGTATTTGATGGACCCGAATGTCAGTCAAATTATTTTGAATATGGTGCCTATATTTAGGAGGAAGGAGCCAAAACCTGGAATTGCGGTAAACTTGCACCAAGGTTACTGGTTGGCATGAGTTCGAATTCAGAAACAGACTCTTTTCATAAGTAAGGGTAAGACCGAGTACAATGACCGTTGCTCATAGCTTCCACAGTAAGAAGCTTTCCCACAGCAGGGTCCTTTAGTATAGTTGAAATTTAGGAGGGACGAATAACTTAAAGATTTTAAACTATAACGATAAAATTTAATGACATGGTTGCTAACGAAATTCATGTTTAAAAAGAAAAAACGACCATCCTATGAAATTTACAATTCCAGGTCACGCAAGTGAAAAAAGAATCACCATCTTTAAGTAGTTGCTACTATATCAAAAAGAAATTACATTGCTAGCTACTTGAGTGATTTTTTCAATGATTCATATTGATAGTTACTTGAGTCAAACTATATTGAATCGTGAATCAAAAGATACTGATAACAATGGATCACGTATCTAGTCTTGATATTGGGCAATCCACACATGTCCAATCGTGCAAAATTACCCTTTAGTTATCCATTGGTGGATGTGAGTGGAGGGTGTTAGGATGTCTCACATTAACTAGGAATATAGCCAAAGCACTTCTAGCTAGCGAGATAACTTTTGGGTTTAGATATGCCCAAACTATTTCCGATAAATAGCAACTATCCTGTGGAAGTCAATCCAAAAAAATAACTAGAAAGGACAGAAATTCAAATTCAAACAAATTTGAACAGGACATTTCCAATAGGGGATAAGGCATGGCAAATTTCTACCTCCCACAGGACCTTAAGAGTTTTAGCCCAAAATATATGTTTCGGGAAGTGAAACAGGGGGAAAAAACAACCAACTCAGCAACTTACCAAAGAATTGTATCATAGTTCTTTCCTGGTGGATGTCGACTCTGAACAAAATTTTCTCTTTTAAATGAAACTATAGTAAACAGATCAATTTGCTCTGAAGAAGAATGTTTCTTTAAAATCTCCTTCGTCTCAACACTTGATAAGGCAGTAACTCTGTTGCCTGAATCATCAGCAAGATCCTTGTCCTGAAGTTTGGAGGCTTTCATAGGTTTATTCCCAGAAGAGTTCAATCTAGCAGATTTTCTGAGATTCCAATATGCATCCTGAACTCGATCTAGCACATTGAGCATAAAAAAAATCAATTAAGAAAATTATTGGTACTACCCAATTGGCAAGTTCAAAAGTAAAATAAGGAGTTTAAACTTAATACTGCCTGTTGCTAAATTATGAATAAGATATTGACATGATTGAAAACAACTTATCTAACTTCCGGATAAGTATCCAATAGTGACACCAGAAACAAAATTCAGAGCATGTTTACACCCTCTTTTTCCCTTGAGATAGCGCTAAATCAATTTTTAAATATAACTTTTTTAAACTAACTGCATATTAGCCACTTGTCAAGTTGCATACACAATACTACAAGGAGAATGTAGCTTGAGTTGGTTTAAGTGACATAATTGTTAAACCCTACCTATTCAATTCATAAATTGAGGCCCTAAGGAAATATTTTGTGCTTCCATAGACTGTTTTCACTAATAACTATAGGAAACGAAACATTATTTTTACTATTCATGGCAGAACAACATCAATTATAATTTCAAGAATTACACAATAGAATTATGTTATGTTCGGCATACGTTTAGGGTAAGAAAGAAACATATACAGAACAAAGCTGATTTCTAACTTACAAAAATACCATTAGGCAATAGAAATAAAATATATAAGAATCTTACCAGAATCAATGTCAATTCCAAGAATGCTCCGGCAGCAAAACTTCTTTGCTGTGGGGGGAAAGCAATGAGCATGAAATGCAAATAGTTATTTACTTTACAGCAATATTCAGACATATAGCCATTTGAATGATAGCTTACTTGAAGGCATAAATCATTGCAACAAAAAAAGTGGAGGAAACAATGAGAAAATTACCTATCTGTATAGTGATTATCCCGTTGTTGCAGCCAATATCAAGACACTCCTTCCCTTCAAACCATTCCTTCCTTAATACTTTCAATCGAGGATCTTCATCCGTGCCTTGATCAATCTGGAACAACATCAAATTAACAAAACATCGAACATGGACAACCTTAAATTCAATAAAGCGCTAACGAATGAACGTGAAGAAGAATACTCGATATCCATAGTAACTCCTGTAGTTTCCGTACGGGAAAACTTGCTTCCGCTTTTTACTGTTCTGCTTTCGGGTTTCCATTGAATCGCCTCCTTCCATTCTCTTCTCTTCTCTATGCTTTTCCCCCACGCCTACAATAAAACCCTCCTCTTTGAATTGGGGTTTAGAGGGTTAGAATTCTATAATCTATAATAAACATTCAAAATTGATATTTCTTTCTTCGTAATTTACTCATAGAATCATGCCAGATAGAGAAAAAAAAGTAAAGTAAAAGTATAATAAAAATTAACATTTAAATAAATATAAACAAAAGACACTTTTCTTTTATGTACAAAAATTAAAAGAAAAAAAAAATTAACACTAACATTGAGTCAACGGATACGTAAATAATTCAAATATTATTATAAAATGCGTTTGAAACGTTAATTTAATCATTAAATTTAGTTAAAATAACTAAATCTATATATTTTTAAAAATAAATAACTAAATTAATCAAACATTAGCGATAAAAATATATATAACTCTGCCATAAAAAGATTTTCTTAGAATCCTTTTAAAATTTAAATGTACAAAACACAAAATTGGTATCTCTAAAATTTTGGGACTCCAAACTCACATTTCTTGTTATAAGAGATTTTAAAATGTACCATTAATTTAATTATATAAAAAATCAAATTTAGTATTATATTTATAAAATATGGTTTTTGGACGTTTGAGTGCTTTACAAAAGAAATTTTGAGGTTATTTGTGTAGAACCCCTTAAAATATATAAACCCTCTTCTCTCACTCTTTAAAATTTTCAGAAAAACACAACTCCCACTCTCCCTCTCTACTCTCAGTTTTCTTCTCCTGAATTCCACCAATCCATTAACCCCCTCACCAGTTTCTGTGTTCTGTGACCAGACCTTGCAAGATTGGACTCAGCTAGACCCTTTGGTACTTCATCTATCAGTTCACTTCCCCCTCGGTAGGTTCTGTTCCTCTATTTTTGTACAATTTCAGCTAGAACTTACTCGTTCATCCCTGGATTCTAAGTTGATTACGAAATTTCCTCCTCTCTGTGTTTTGGTAATGAAATTCTAGGTCAATTTGAGATCCCTGCCACCTTGGTGTCCATTCCAATTTCTATCAAGCTCATTTTTTTAGCAAAAAGAGGTAAGGGAAGCTAACCTTCGGTCAATTTCGAGTAATTAGACCCCCTGTATGTTTGAATGAGATGATCCTTGGTTATAGTTCCTTTCTAAGCTGTTTGTGATGTGTAATTGAGTTGTGGTGTGAATTTCGCGTCTTTGCATGTGAAGAACCGTGCAGAAAACCTGATAATTTCGCCTAGGCGAGTGACTCTCGCCTAAGCGAAAGTATCAGGAAGATGCCTCTGGATGTTGCGCGAGATCTCGCTTGGGCGAGCTGAGGTCGCCTGAGCGAGACACCTTCTCGCCTAGGCGAGACAGCCTGGCCTGAGCGAGAGTTCGCTCTGGCATTTGAGTTGTCCACTGTAACGGGTCTCGCACAGGCGAGGGTAGCTCGCCTAAGCGAGACTACTTCCTAGCCTAGGCGAGATTCGCTAGCTTAGGCGAGTTACACTGCAGAGTCATACCTCCTTCTCTGTTTTGAATGAATGATAGTTGTATTGATTGAAAAGAAATGATGTTTGCTTGCAGTATGTTGAATGATGATGAGGTGTAGTATCTGTATTTAATTGTATGAGGAAAATTGATAAAATGAGGATTGTGAAGAGATGAAACGAACTAGGATTTCATGGGAATTCCTAGGGAAAGTACTTAGTGTGTGTAAACATTTAAGGACTCAGTTTTGGTTAGCATCCTGACGCTCCAATAATCCATTGAGACTCATGTAGAGTGTGATGGGTCATGTCGTGAGGAGTAGCAGGAGGTCCTAGTCTATGGACCCGATCAGTCATAGACGCGAAGGGGACTTACCTTGGGAGTGGTTGGGTGATAACCCCTTGAGCCTAAACTCTGCAGAGTTTAGGAACCTTCACAAGTGCAAGCTACCAAGAGCTCCAATTTGTTTGCATAATCCGGATATTGAGTCGGAGTCGGGTACTTGTGCGTCTTGATCTAGTGATTTGCTTTTATTTTATGATGTGCATAAAATTGTTTGTATTTTATTTAGAAAATACACCTCTTACTATATGAGTTGTTAGCTTACCCTTCCTGCCTGTCATTGTTTTCTCTTGAACTTCTTCTTTTGCTATGATCATCTGTCACTTGGTGTGAGCAGAGAAGAATTTAGGTGACGAGACTCCTCCTTCGGACAGGACTTGAGCTGTGGCTTTGGGTGTTCTCTTGTTTTAAATCTGAGTTGTTAGAGAAGCATTTTGGGATGTATAAAGTTTATTTTCCTTAAAGTTTGTTTAAGAGAACAGTACCATAGTTAAAATAGGTTCTTTTGGGATAACTGTATTATATTCTGGATGGGTTTCCTAACTATTTGCTTACTTTATCATCATATGACATTTCGTTTAGTAGTTTTAATGAACTATTAATTGGGATGTTACAATTTGGCTTTTAAAAATCATTTAGATCCGATAGAAAGATTTATTTAAGTAAATATAGATAGTATTTTATAATATTAATACTGATTTTTTATTTAAGTAAAAAATCTTCTACCAAACATACCTCAAAAAACTTTTTTTTTTGTGTCGAAAAACATAATCTGTCTCTTAACAAATAAATTCTTTGACGGAATTATTCCGTGGGATTGTTTATTTGCACTAATACTTAAAAATAACGTTTAATCTAATCTAATTATTTTACAAACCATGAAACTACAAAACAATCTATAAGTTTACCTAAATTATATTTTATGTAAATAATTTTCTTAAAATTATAAACAAATTAAGCAGGTGTTTTAAAATAGTGTTTATTAAATAAAAATATTTTAAGTAAAAAAAATTCTTAAATGTTAATTAATATTATAACTTAAATTTATGTTGAGAAAATGTTATCTATAGATATAATACAATATGCCCAATAGAAAAACATAGTACGTATGTGATGTAAAATTGAATAATTGTCGTATTCTTTGCAGTAATATTAGTTTGACTAGCAAAAGTTAGTCTATCTTTCCCTAATTGTAACTGTTTTTTTATCAATTATATCTTAATTAAAACAAAATTATTTTATTTTAATGTACAGATAGAAGGGTTTGGTAATCATTTATTTTTCTTCACTATAGTTTATAGTTGATTGATATAGGGATAACGATTTAATTAAGTCGGTTGGAGAATGTTTATATTATATTATTTTCAAATTATCAAATCTTAATTATTAAGTGTATTTTTAATAAATAAACAATCGATTTTTTATTAAAAATATATTTAGTTTGATGATATAAAACTTATATAGTCTTCTATATATAAAAATTTAAAAAATCAAAAATAAAATATTACCTTTTAACATACATTTTTTTTTAATTTTAATAAAAAAAGAAGACAATTTCACCATTTGAACCTAATATATCTGACATGTTATCAATATATGACTCGAAATTATCTTATGTCAAATAAACACGAAAGTCTATTATTTTGATTCATATTTTAATCTTTTTATTTTTATTTTTATTTTGTAAACCGCATCCTAAATATTCACCGCAGTTTAAAGATATAAATAATAAATTATAGAATAAGATAAATTATATCTGTTTACAGTTGTGATGTTTAAATGAAGGGTGCCGTGAAGGGAATTTTTTTAAATCTGATTAGTTTAATTCAATTTCTTTTTAAGAGAGAAGTTAATCGATTTTTTTTCTTTAAATCATATTTAATATTTCTTGTTCTTTAAGATCAGTACAGTTGGAAAGAATAGAAAGAGGATTAAAATTTTCAAAATGATTTTGGCTAAAGTTTAATATTTACATTTCAAAATAATCTTAATTATTTCCTTCTCCTATACATAATCTATATTTTAATTCTTGCATGAAACAAATTTTCTTTACTTTTCCCGTTGTCTTTTTTTTTTCCTTCGGTAGACCTGTTTTGGCATTCAGTGTTTTGAGTATATTATTTATTATTTTATTTATCTCAATAGACCTCAATACTATCACAATGAAATTTCTGCTGTCAGATATCCAAATTTAATTGTGTTTATATTAAATTTATGGATTTGACTTCCGATTAACTGAATTCCAAGTAGGTATATATGTTTTTTATTTTTGAAAAAAAATATAAATGTAAAAATTTCATAAATTAAAAAAAAAAGAATAGTTTATAAAGGAAATTTTAACGTAGAAAAAATATTTGTTATTGTTATTAAGATAACTTTAATATAATATAATTATGGTAATAGGGCAACTATGACAACAGCGTAGTGTAATTATGGTTGATTTTTGTAAAATTAAATTTGAGATATATATTTATTTAGTTAAAATAATTTATTTAATAAAAGTTTTGGTATAATTAGTCAAAAAATAAAAAATAAAAAATAATATATTATCATTGAGGTTATTGAAAAGAATTGATAAAAATATATTATAGTTATGATTATTTTTATGAAATTAAATTTATTTAGTTAAAATAATTGATTTAATAAAATTTATGATATAATATGTTAGAAAAATAAATTTAAATGATAACATATCGGTGAAATTATTTGAAAAGAATTTTAGCGCAAAGTTAAAAATCATGATTTTATATAGATTTAAAATTTTTTTATAGAAAGTTTTAACATAGAATAATATTTTTTTATTGTTATTAAGATAATTATAAGATCTTATAATTATGGTATTAAAAAAACTATGATGATAATATATTATAATTATAATTATTTTTGTAAATTTAAATTTGAGAATTATATATTTACTTAGTTAAAATAATATATATTGTAATTATTATGCATAAGAGATAAATAAAGTAATAATGATCTCCCGAATTAAATAATAAAACAGGTCTACTATAAGAAGGAATCCCCATTGTCAGTCATACGTTGCAGAGTCATTGAGAGGAAATTGGTTCCATTGTTTCAAAAGCAGAACCAAATTATTTGAATCAATGGCGAAGAAGAAGATTCAGAGGACAAGCAAAAGAGGCAGAGAAGAGGAGTTTGAATCAATGGCGAAGAAGAAGATTCAGAGGACAAGCATAGGAGGCAGAGAAGAGGAGAAAGACGGTCTGAGTGATTTGCCTGATGCTGTTCTACTGCACATCATGAACTTCATGAACACAAGAGATGTCGTTAGAACATGTGTGTTGTCGAAACGATGGAAGAATCTCTGGAAACATGTCACCACTCTATCTTTCTCTTCCTCGGGAAAGATTCTCTTTTACAACAAGTTTGTACCTCAATTTCTGTCTAAGCGAGATGCTTCCACCTCCCTCATCGATCTTAACATTGGGGCCTACGGTTTCAATGCGCCAAAACTCCTCACTGGGATCGTGAAATATGCTGCACAGCACCATGCCCAGAACTTGAAAATCACCACAGAGTACAATTTCAGAGGCACACCCAATTCTTTTGTTCCTTCGATTTTTTCCTGTCGCTCCTTAACGTCCCTTGTGCTTGCCACCTGTTCCGGTGACCCTCCCATGGAACTTCCAAAATCCCTGCTTTTGCCAACCCTAAAAACCTTGCATCTCTCTAATGTTAAATTCGCCGCCATTGATGATCACTGCGTTGAACCCTTTTCGGCCTGTAGCGTGTTGAATACTCTGGACATGGATGGTTATTCCTTTTGCAATTATGCAGACACCCTCTGCGTAACTAATTCTAACCTTTCCATTTTGAAGATTAGCAATTCGTTCGTGTACAACATCTACCCGCGCAACTTTAAACACAATATTATACTTTCTACTCCGAATCTTGCTTCGATCACAATTGGGGATAACATCATCTTTAGTCATGATCAACTCACGTCCACGTGTGATCTTCCCTTTCTTGAAGAAGTTAACATTAAGATTCTTAATTTTCCCATGGATTCTTTAGTTGTAGCAGGGTGGTTGCAGGTGCTCTCCCATGTAAAAAGATTGACACTCTCCTTTCGGGTCCTTAAAGTAATTTTCTTTCGTGCGTTTATCACCTTTCTATTTTCGTAAATCAGTGAGATTTATGAGCTATTGGTGTAACTATTGAGTTTGATTGTGTAGGATGTACCAACTCTTCTTACGATGGGAATTCAATCTCCATGCTTTGTTCGATTGGAGTCGTTGAAGATGGTAATACCGAATCCGCACAAAGTATCCGACGAAGAAGCGAACGAAATTTTACGACAGTTGCTTCAGAACTCGACAATCACCGCCACAGTTACCGTCAGTCATGAAATCCAGGAAGTTAGATCGTTATACCATGCTGCACTGCTCAGATGATTATTCTACAAATATTTAGTTTTTACCACCTTATTTTTTCCCATTCGGATAATTTTCCAATTACAATGTTATTCTATTGTTACCGTCTCATTCTTATTTGACTTTAATAGATGAAAAGTTTAAGAAACCATCGTTTGTGCGGGAATGCATCTAAATCATTCAGTGTTTTTGTTCTTTTAACGTAGGTGGGGTGTTTTTACAAATGATTGCATTTTTTACTTCGTTTTATTAATTATCTTCCTCATGATAATAAAAACAAATCTTTTATAATGCTAATATAAATAAATAATAATTACATATTATATATATATATAATCTTAAATTATGAAAAAAAATTGTTTGTTATTATTATTATTACTGTTATTGTATAATAGACGAACCCGCATATCGACCCGTTGGTTGTGTATTTTATTTTTCTCTTAATGGTAAAAGAAAAAATTGCTTCTTGCTTTATCCTTCAAATGAATAACTGAGATTGATTTTCGGGTGAAATATATACGATGTTATCTCAAAATTTAATGTTTTTTGGTTTCATATAATACACACAACATCGTATTGGAAATTTGGTTCATAATGCAGAATTAATTATTAGTATAAGAACTAATAATACACTAAGTATTGTTATTATTATTGTTCTTACCATAATTATCTCTATTATTTTCGTAACTATTGTCATTCCTACTATAATATAGCAGCCATAGCTGAGCTGTTCCAACGGAATTAATAGATTCAAATTCAGTCCAAAATTTTATAAGAATCGGATTTTATTCTAATCGGATGAAACTAATCATGATGAATTAGCAAAACAAATATGTTTAAAAGGTTGACTGGTTGACTAAAAAACTTCCTTTTTACGGCTTTAGCTGATTTTTTAAGAGACTTGTTTTTATTAACGGATTTATTATCTTTTATTACACTTAAATATTATATATTTAATCTGTTTGTATTTATATATATCTAATATCTAAAAAATAACATTTTAAAATATGAGTTAAATTGGACTTGATTAACTTAAGGCGCAGATTAAAAAGATTTGGACATAATATTGAATATGAATATTTGAACATAATATTAAATATGAATTGACCCGTAACACCAACAAGTCTTTATTAATTTTTTTAACTTTTTTCATAAATTTTGTATAATAATTATTCACAACTGATTTTTTATTTTTTCATAAATTATATATTATAATTATTCACAACTAATTATGTAGATTAAAAAATTAATTTTTTAAATACTAATAATTTTAATTTAATTTCAAAATATTATCTCCTATCCTAGTAAAGGATATTCTTTCTAAAATTCTACAATTTAACTGCTCTCTAAACCGCCTCCTAATTTTTTTTAACTCATTTCAGATTAGTTAACATAAAATACTAAAAGATTATAATCATTAAAAGAAATATGTAGAGACATGCATCAGTGCCAGTATTTACACTAACTAGTTTAAATGAGTTATACAAATGCGAGTCACCACATATATAGGCCAAAAAAGCGTTTATCAAGCTACTAAGTATAAAGTAATTACGATGATTTCACATACTATGCGTAATAGCGTAAGGGATATTTATGCCGTAAAAGATTTCAAATAAAAAACCCCTATATAATTGTACCACATCTCAACTCCATAATTTCGTACTTTTAAGATCATATTCATTGGTAAGAATGAAATATTAAGAGGGGCCGAAAAATGATTTAACATACAGAGCACAGATCTTTAGCCATACATTTCGGATTATAAATTACATTATAATCATTTCAATACATTTGCCTACACCAGTCGCATACATAGGCAACCTTGTTTAAGGTAAATGCTACTGGTACTTCGATAGCATTCTAGCAATGCAATCTACTAATCAAATTCTGAAGGCACGTCACGGGTGCTGCTTCCAGTGTTTCAAGCACAATTTCCATTTACTCACCTGGGAAGTACTTGATAACATCAGAATTTTACAAGAACATATCAAACAATATTAATTTGGCTACATATGTCTGAAACACCAACCTCACGGAAATGCATCGTGCCTGGGAATAATCTTCACAATCCCTGCAATATTATTTTATATTTCAACACAATTTTGTTCGTTGTTTGTACCAAAACATGGAGATCTTGAATTAAGATTTAATATAGAGAATAAGCTTGCATATGAAATCTGCAAATTCATAGTTTCCATTCACCACATGATTGCACTTTATCTGACACAGTTGGTCTACGTCTAAATCAGGAAACACAAATTACTCAGGAACAAAGGAAGCATTTAGACTGAACTAGAACAAAGGGGTAGAAAGGTCATAGAATTCACAGGAAGTCTTTCCTTATCAATGGAAACCCCAAATGTCATCTAGTTAAGAATGGGATTCAGTTCAATTGAAACCAACTCTTGTTTAGGCTATGAAAATTAGCTGTTCCTTCAGATACATGGCCTCTTTGTAGAATATTTGTTGGGAGATTCGTGCACACAAGTACCAAAAATAATGAAAATAGGCCATATCCATTGATTAAAATATTAATTTGGAACCTTACAGAAATGATTGATTGGATCAAAGAAAACGGATATATATGTTCCTCAATAGACCTTTACCAACTTACATTCAAATTACAAGCAACTCTAGTTTGAAGCAAGTTACCAAGCTCTCGTAGTCCTAAAGCGGTGGAAATTCAATGCAAATCTTCCCTTTTTTCCCAAAAAATGGCCACAACCAAAGCCGACCAAACAAACCTTTGTACAAGTTTCAGAACACCAGAGGATCATATAATAACTTGTATCATATATACAAGAATATGGTGTCTTGGGAGCTTTGAATCGAAGTTAACAAACTGCTAGACAAAAAACCCATATCAGCACCACAAGCTATGCAAACTTTACAGGTAGATGACATTTTTCATGGGTTCAACAATAAATAGAAACAAATAAATTTATCCTTCATCTTGTCAGTTGTAGCTGTAATTCGAAAATTTGATTATTACCATTTGGGCCAGCAAGACGATTCAAGATTCTTAGATTGAAGCACCAATACTAGGTAGTCTTGTCTCCTGTTGAGGTCACTGACTACTTCCATTAACATATGAATCACATTGACACATCAGCTCAGTGATACTGGTATGTATTACATTATGCATTCTCTCACCTAGTCTCTGCGTGTGGTTATGCTGAATTATTTATCAGAAGTAGCAGCATCATGGAGTCTGCCAAATTTCATCCTTCAGACAATAATATTGATTGGAAAAAGAAGTCCTGCAAAAGTAAAAATCATGAACCGGTAATTGAGCAATCCAATTGCACAGTTAAATTTAACAGCTACCACAGAAACATGAAATATACATCAGTTTAAATAAGACTATTGTTCACTTCATCCCAGGAATGCCAGTATAAATTAACCTAGGAAAGTGACAAATTTGTGCTACCTACAAGCATAGCAGTGTTTCATGAGCATTATAAATGTATTAAAAAAATGAATTTGACGCCATATATTTTATAAATGTCGACAAAAATAAAAGATAATCTGAAGCAGGAAATATCTTTATTCCAACTACTATTAACTATGTCCAATTATTCCAACTATGCCATTCCAGTGGCAATTCTATAAAACTACTACTGCCAATTCTATAAAACTACATTTTTTTACAGTGGCAGGATATTGCAGTGTTTCTCCTTTGTTTTTTCAATAACTTTAAGAGTTCGAGAGAAAATGAGAAGTTCCAAATGATGATGAAGCACAAATCTTGATTGATGTTTAGGTACGACATCCTCTTATTCATATAAGTTAAAAATAGATGCCAAGGCACCAATAACTACCTTTGATAACCCAAAAGAGATCATTATTTCAGTGACCTTCAGCCATAATGTTTGCTTCAGTATCAGAATAACATAAACTTTCGATAACCTGGTGAATAACAAGAAAGTGCAACTAACAATCATGAAAGGCAAATCATGTGATCACGAGGAAGGAAGTTAAAATACTTGACATGAAAACGATTGATAAAGATGAAACTCTTTCAGATTATATAACTCTTTCTCATGCTAAGAAATTTTACCTATTGATGATTCCTAATGTTATATGTGAGCATTTATAATTGTAATGTAACATTTCGATTATACACCAAATATAACCAGGAAAAAAATAAATGAAAAGCAAAGGCTAAAATACTGTTATCAAAGATATCCAAATAAAAGAAACAGAAAATACATTTGGAATTTATAATATTGACAAACAATTTTCAAGTTTTAAAACAAACTCTGTTGCCACATGTTATATGGCGCAAGGATAATTATCATCAAGTAACATAATGGAGTAACTCGGCTACTTCACACATTAATTTTACATGAAAACATTAATACACAATATTGCTGTGTGCCAAATTTGACATCTATGTACAGCACAGGGGCCAAGCCTGGGAAGTCTGTTTAATACCGCACAATCATTTGTAGTCACCTCAGGAAAGAAGCAAACTAAATGGCCTCAAAATAGGAGCTATGCAATCTGTCAACTTTCTAGCACATCTGCAGTCTCCAGGAATGCACTTCAATATTCTTGACCAAGCACTTGAGAAAAGATGCATAGAATCTTCTTTAAAGCTGCATATCTGGAAATACAGAAAAATACAAATGGTCAAGGATAAGTATACACAATAAATCTTACGGCATAGAAAGAAAAAAGATATATAATCACCATATTTGGCATTCATTTAGCAGAAGACATGTGCTGCAGAGATGACATCCAGCTACTTGAAGGGCCAATTTTACTGCCTTGCCCGTGTCCAGGGTTGGATGCTTCAGCAGACAAAGATTGCTTCAAGGAGTTCCTTTTAGAAGTACCAGCAGGAGAGGATGAAGCAGCGGGTATATTTGCTTCTCCATAAATCTACAAAAAAATAATTGAATAATAATTGCTAAACAGTGATTGGTTCAATTTTAGATATAACAGTGTGCAATCACAGAATTGTTACCACAGCCATAAAAGTGAAAATCTATATAAGAAGGCTTACATTTTTGTCATGTGGATTCTCATAGCTCACATTTTTACCCCCTGGTGATTTAAACTGGATTTTAACACCGGAACCAGTAGCATCGCCTGCTCTATTACGCTCCTTAACATGCCCTGAATATATATTAAGACATGCCAATCAGGTAATAATAACAAAAACAAAAGTAGAAATCTGAAAGCTAATTGGTCCATAATCCTAGACTTAATAAATTAAAGTTCTCATTGACATGCATAAAAGGATTCATCCAACCTTGATGATTGTCAGTATCCATTGGAATTGCTCGACTGTTACTTGCTCCTGGGACTGGCTGTGATATGACATAATATAAATTAGTTAGAAGCACAGGAAGATTCTAGTTGCAAAACAATCATTGACCCTCTTCCTCTTCCTAAATACATGAAGAACATGGCCCAAAAATCAAATGCTTACAGATAGCGGAGGGAGCACTGCACTCTTTTGAGATTGCTGGTACTTTAAAATGGTCCAATCAAAAACGTAATCAAATTCGTAATCTGTCAAACAAAGAAAAGTCAAATCATAACGTAGCCATATTAAGTTAGTATTTTATAATTAGTGCTTACGTTTTGTATCACAAAGTAACATAAAATCGATATCAATCTCAACCTTTTTAGTTTTCTTATTTCCTATCCTTCTCTCTACATCTAAAACCCTTCCCCTTGGTCTCCTAGAAAGATATCTTGTTGAATCCCAATTAAATTGTAACAGTATGTCCAAGACCAAGAATACTTTTCAAAAGCATATCAACACAGTTGCGCAATATATTCAATTTTATATTACGCAAAATATTAAAATAATACTCACCTTCTCGAGCAAATAGGTCCCGAAATAGGCGCTTTAAGAATCCATAATCAGGTCGCTGATCAAATGTCAAAGAGTGGCAGTAATGGAAGTACGAAGCAAACTCTACGGGTTGATTTCTGCAAAGTACCTTAGGAAGATAACAAACAAATAAGCATACCATTATCTGTGGGGAGGGGAGGCGGGGTGTTCTTCACAAGACTGATAGTCCAAACTTACCTCAATAGGAGTTGAAACTTTCTTCTGACATATTTTATCATACTTTTGTTTCTTCGTAGCAGCCTTTAGACCTTGCCAAGGAAGGCTAGAGAAAAATATAGCCATTTAATGGTCAGGATTTTCATCATATCATCCCAATTATTAAAGATTATACAAAAAAAATACTTGTAGAAGAAATGGAGAGCAGAATACTGTACCTTCCTCTGAGGAAATACAGTAGTACGTATCCTAGAGATTCCAAATCATCCCGCCGACTTTGCTCTGCAAAATAAAAAATATAGCAAATGAAAAACAAAACAAAACTATTTAGACAAAAGGTTTGATAAATTGTTCAAACTTCAAACTTACCAATCCCAAGATGAGTATTACAACTTGCATACCGGGCTGTGCCTGTTAAGTTTTTGTTCTCCCTGCGTGTTTGTGTGTTTGTATTGTTAGTATAACTCCAGAGTATTTCCCGTGGATCAGAACAAATAAGATACAGAGAAAAATAACAGAAATTTCCAAAAGAAAAATATAAAAATACATCCATGTAAACAAACTAATAGATTGGTTGGAATATCAAAAATAATTCAAAACCAGACAAAGGAAAATTACATGATATAAATGTTGAATAAAAAATAGATAAAAAAAACGAATGAGCTGCGTAACAGAGATTCGTATAGAAGCACCTGTAAGGGATGTGGCGATTGGTAGTGGAATCCCGGTATCGTTTTGCAAGCCCAAAATCAATAATGTATACCTGAAAAAGACAGTACAGTTACACACATATATGGAACCTAAATAAATACTAACAAATATTTTAAGGGCAAGTTCGACGAGCTAAACAAGAAAAGAGCAATAATATGAATAGTTACCTGGTTGGCCTTCCGACCAAGTCCCATGAGAAAGTTATCGGGTTTAATATCCCTATGCAAAAATCCTTTAGAATGCACATATTCTATCCTAGTGATCTGTCCAACAGAAGAAAACAAACTAGTCAATAGTTAATATCAAATGTAGTTAGAGTCAATCATATAAGAAGATGCAAGAAAGTAACTTCGTGGCAGATTTTTTATTCTGCACGAAAGTAAACTGCTAGACTAACAGGAAAATAAAGAAAGTATGACAGAAGGGTTAGGAAGGGAGGGCGAAAGTTCAATTCAGCTAAACAGAGGATATTCATCGAGTCCATTTGAGGCAGAATAATGTTCAGATACTTTTGAGTTAAATATCCACTTTGGTGAATATGTGTAGGCCCAAATTTATCGTCAAAAGATTTCAGACTAACTTACCATTTGATCAGCCAACATTAACACTGTCTTCAATGAAAACTTCCTTCCACAATACACAAAAAGATCTTCAAGACTCGGCCCAAGCAAGTCAAGAACAAGCACATTTTCCTCCCCGTCTATGCCAGACCATTTTATGTTGGGAATTCCACCTGCATGCAAAAGCGTGACAACATCCAAAATATTAATCAAAATACACCAACCTCCTGATTCACTCCACCTCCAAATAACACCGAAAAAAAGAGGTTAAAATAGCAAAATGCATACTTCCTCCTTGAAGAATATTGTACAGCTTTGCCTCGTACAGAAGTTGCGGATGCTTCGTTTTACTATTCTCCTGCGACACACGAGAGAACAATTATGTATCCCAACACACAGTAAAATTCAATTTCAGCGGATTGAAAACCTAAGTGGTAGCCGCCGCCAATCAAAACAACACATGTCAATTCATGCATGGTAATCAGACACATAAATTCGCACATGCAACTTCAATCAGACAACAGCGCTCTTGCGAAATAGCATAGAACCACCAGAAACAAACAGAAAATGCCCAAAAAATAGCAATACGCAGAGTCTTACGATCTTGACGGCGACGATCTCGAAGGTGTCAATATGCGTCGCTGCAGCAAAAAGAAAAATCGAAAGCGAGCGATGAGAACAGAGAAATTTGTACTCAACGGTAATTATGAAATCAATAGGACAAGAGAGAAAGAGAGAGGACTAACCGAGGTAGATTTCGCCGAAGGATCCACTTCCGATCTTGCGGCCGAGCTTGTACTTGCCGCCAACGATGCGTTCCATGTTAAGAAGATTCAAGAAGCGATTGAGAGTACGATTCGGGAATCGAAGTGGTCGCTGCTTGTCCCTTCAGAAGAGAAACCGAAGCCACACAGCCGATAGAAAGCAAGAGGGCGGAAGGGTATTTGTAGACCAAAAAAAAGAACAGAAGAGGCGAGGGTATTTGTGTCCTTTGATTGAGTTATTAGCATGTTCACGAGGATTGCCTAGGTGTTGTGGTGGCTTTCTTTTATCTCCTTTTGACTGCTGAGTACTGTGTCATACGTGGACGTGTTGCTGCTGCGCCAATACTACCATTCCGTGGGGTCACACTAACCTCTACCTTACCCCCTCAATTTGTTTTATTCTAATTTGGATAATTTATATACTCATGTGTAATGTATTTAAAGGTTAAATCATTTTATTATTATTTTTTCTATAAAATCTCAAATCAGTTGCTTTTTTTATTTGTTTTAATTTAGTTCATATTTTAAAAAAGTTTTACAATCAAGTTTTATTTGTTCATAATATACTAACAACATTAATAACATTAATTAATGTGTAACATATATGTTTTTTTTAATATAAATTTTGTCATGCGATTATGTTGTGTAAAAATCTAAATTTAGTTTTTATATCTTTTATTTTATTTAAATTTAGTTTCAATTTCTGGAACAATTTCACACCCACGAAATTTATTTTTTATATAAATATTATTATAACATCGATTAAGATTATTTAAATTTATATTTTGTATTAAATTTTATTTTAAATATTTATATTTTTATAATTTGTATATAAATATTAGAGTTAGTTTCAAAATAACTATTTTATAAATTTAAATATAAAATTTTAAAACATTTTTATAGCAATTTAAAATTAATATATTTATTTTAAATTTTATTTAACCATTTGTAACATTTAAATTTGTTTTAAAAATATTATAAAACTGTTTTAAAATAAATTTATTTAACAATTAACAATTTATAACATTTCAAATTGTTACAAAACTATTTTAAAATTTTACACTACAATTTATGAAGTTATTATTTTTAAACCAACTCAAACATTTGTCTAAAAATAATTAATATATAAATATTTGAAACAAAATTTAAATAAAATTTAATATAAAATATAAACTAAAATAAATTTAATTTTTTATTGTAACATTCATATAAAAGTGAAATTGCTTCAATTTACAATAAAAATTAAGACTAATCGAAACCAAATAATAAATATATAAATTAATTTTAGATTTTTCATATTTAATCATGTTACATGGTACAACGTTAACTTGACACGTGACAATATTTATATTTAAAGAAAAAAAAATATACACATATATATATATATATATATATATATATATATAAAAAATAAAAAAAAAAAAAAAAAAAAATTGACACGTGACACATCACTTCACTGATTAGTATATTACTAACAGAAATGATTTGATTGTAACAAATTTTTCAAAATATGAATCAAATTGAAACAAATAAAAAAAATTGGAATCGATTTAATATTTTTTTTTAACAAAAACGATGATTAATGGAATGATTTAATCTATATTTACGTAAATAGATAATTTTTTAACTTTTTTTTTTGGATCATTTGTAATTTTTGTTTGGCTTAGATTAATTTTAGTGTGGTGTAAATTTACGTGCAGAATTTATTACAAAAATTTCATTAATAAAACTTACAATTCTTTTATTCAATACTAAATCATCTGAGATGGCTATAAATTTGCATATTGTAATTTTTAGGTCCAATTATGTGAGAATTAAAACGTGTTTTGATGTATGTAGTCATCTAATATAAGGTTCGTCTTTCTCTGCATATCTTGTGAAATTATCGTAAAAAAAAAATGCTCATGTAACATGTCTCTAAATATATTAAAAAAAGTAAACATGTTTTAATTCAAAATACTGTTAAATGATATAATTGCGAATCTATTGTTTATATATAATATTGGTTGTCTGAGAATAAGGTAGAAAATGGAATGAAAGTTTTTAAGGAAAATCCCATTGTCTTAAACTAAAAACTTAGAATTATAAAAAAAAAAACAGGATTTATAAACAGATAAATACTTAAACAAACAACTTTATAAAATAATAAGCATGTAAAGTATCCTTAAAAAAATATTCTTATATCCTACAAAACCCTATTAAGCCCTAAAATATATATTTATACGATCATACACTATACTTAATGGTAAATAAAGACACCATAAGAAATTTCAATAAATTTAGTATTATCAATGTCATTTCATCATAGTTTTACAATATTGATTTTCCTCTTAAATATTTTTAACCTCAAACCTGACTTTACTAAAGACTTAAGCATGTATGTAATTGTAATTTGTGAATGTTGTTAAACTCTAATTGATATGTTTTAATGAGTCATTGAAGAATATGTTAAGAAATTATTCCTATTTTGATAATATAATATCTTTTAAATAATATTAATCTCGATTTTATAAAAGAATTCGAATTGAATTTGAAAAAAAAATTCAATTGAATAAATTAAATATAAAACTCAATTGAACGAAAAATAACAAAATTTTTAATTAAACTTTTTTATATTCATGATATATTCTTAACATATTAATATTATATTCATACCTCGGTACAATATGTCAATACTAATGTACAGATATTGAAAAAACAATTTATGCATAATTGAAGGGCCAATCTTAATTCTTGACAATAATTAAGAGTCCATATTTGTTTCTTTCTATTGCACCGTTATCAACATCACCATCATAATCCCATTAAAAAAAAAACACCCATTGACTAACTTATAAGAAAATTCATCCAATCAAATTCAACACATTATTATTTTCTGTTGAGGTTAACCTGGAGACAAATACATAGTAGTATGGTATTATATATGTAAGTAACTACCTTACAACTTCTTATAAATATCCTAAATATATGGTACTAAATTTATCTATTTTATCTAATTAAACCAAATTTACTAGAGTTGGGTGGGTACATGTATACTGATCCTTTTCAATAATATGTAATAAATTTTTGTAAATATAACTAAATTAATATTTTTTTTTCTGAAAATCATACATGTTGTGATGAATATATTTTTCAAAACAAATTTATATAGTTAATATTTCCAATAATTCATTTCAGAATGAAGGAGGTGGATGAAGTTAAAATCATGGAGGTTTTGCAAAAAAAAAAAGGGTTAAAGGCCCAGCTTAATTCGGGCTATCGTAGCCCATGAGGAACGCATGTGAAAAACATGGAGGGAGAGAGAGAGTGTGTGAGGGAGCGAAGATGGAGAAGATGATCGCAGTGGGTATGGTGTGGGGCGCCACCAACGCTATCATGCGCCGCGGTGCGCTTCTCTGGGACGAGGCTCTGAAATCCTCTGCAAAGCCAGATCCGCAGTCATCTATGGTCCAAAAAATGCGCATCTCCTTTGGGAACTGGTTCAAGCTTCTCTCAATCTGGCAATACTCCATTCCCTTCCTCATCAACCTCTCCGCCTCCGCCACTTTCTTCGCCATCCTCTCCGACGCCCCGCTTTCCCTCGCCGTCCCTGTCACCAACGCCACCACCTTCGCCGCCACTGCCATCTTCGGTATCTTTCTCGGGGAACGCACACACCTCCTCCGCGCTCTCTTCGGTACCGCTCTCATCGTCCTCGGTCTCTGCTTCTGTATCAGCTCCTAGTTGTAGCTTTTCCACCATCTTTGTAAAATCATTTTTTAAACTTTTCAATCTTTGTTATTATGATTTTTGTTACGACTTAAGAGACATTGCCTAGGGTTCACTTTGCAAATTCCTATATCTCATAATTTATTTATCCATGGATAAAAGATTATTTAGTACACGGTGAACAAGAATGGAATCACCAAGACCGGGACAAATAACAAACAAATGTGACACGAAAGAAGAAAGGAGATGAAAACACTTCAGCTGCCGTGATGCGTGACTTTTGTTGCAGCTGCATTTCCACAACTTCACACAGTCAATGTTTTTTTTTTTTTTTTTTTTTTTTTAACAGTTTTTAATCGCTGACTGTGTGAATGGTGGAAAATTGGCTGCAGGGAATACAAATCAGATGTTTAGAATTGTGGTTTAAAGCATTCTGGAGGTATCTGTCCGTTGAATCTTTTGGTGTCTGTGCAGTAGTCATAGATCATGTAATTGTTTCTGATCCAATTCAGCTGTTCCAACTGGGTGTGGGTCAGCTTCTTGTATCTAGCGGAAGTCCACCAATTTGCAGGGGTATTAGAGGCACATTGATGGATGCTCTTTGCTCCACCCCACTTGCAAGCCCTTGCTCTGAAATGGTGGAATCTGGCCGTGAATGGTGCGTGATTCCAGTCCGTCTTTACTAGGCCTCCTCTGGTTGCCCAGTTGTCTGCATTCCATAGGCTGGTGTAAACCCTCATTCCTTGTTTGTTTGGGTAAGTGATGCCCTCTTGTTCATGGTTGCGGAAAACACGAATTGGCACATCATCAACATACCAGCTGAGGTACCAGTCACACGATTCTAGTTAATGAATCATAAACAATTTTGGAAAATTGAATAAGTCTGTGCTCTGGTCAAATTTATCAACTTACACAATTTCTGTGGGATTCCAGTGAATGGTGTAATTGTGAAAATTAGCAGTTGGGTCAAACCAGAGGTAAAATTGTTGCTCTCTGCTTCCTTTTCCTTGTGTGTACAAGTTAGTATGGACAGTGTATGGTTGTCCTGTACTGTTGCCCAAGAACTCAAAGTCTATCTCATCTTGCTGGCTTCCTGCAGAAGATAACTGTTTGAGCAAGAGACATCAATTAGCATTTCTTATAGTAATGGAAGCTTGATGGATTTGGTTTTTCGAAAGTGCATATTTTGGTGTTATCGATATCTGTTGGATCCAGTGAACTTACATAGTATGCTGTAACTGTTCCGGCAGAATTACCAGGTACAAGCTTGATTTGCATTTCAATGCTTCCAAATAAGAATGATCTCTTCGATTGAGCAGCTGACCCTGAAATCCGAAGGCAAAAACAACACATTGTTCCACTAAGCTAGAAGTAGATAAATGTATTTTTATCATATATATTACTTTAGTTTGCACAATATTCGACAATGTTTATTTTCATTAGAAGTCTTGGGTAAAGTTCTATAGGAACATATCTTTGTTATGCTCCTATATTTAGAATTAAATGTTATCGGATTCATCTTATCATTCTTTTCCACCAGTATTCAATTGCAACGCATTGAAAATGCAATTAACTTCGTAATTTTTCTAATTGTTCCTTTCTCGTGGATGCAAAGTTTTCACACCATGTGATACCAGTCAATTGAAATCAAAATTGGTGCATTTTAAGCATAAAGTTTCACCTGAAGTTTTATCCAACACAAGATGAAGGTCTTCACCCAGAATTGATGCATGTTGGACTCCCCAAGTGAGGTGCATGCTCTTGGAAAAGTTGGCATCCACTTGGATAATGTTGGGAAGGAATGCTAAGCTTAACAAAGCTACCAGCATATTTTCAAATTGGACAATAACTCCTGCGAAAAATTGTCGTTCTATGAAACTGAGAACTGATGATTGGTTGGTGTGGTCGTTATATAAGTTCCAAAGCAGATAACGTTCTAAAAATGAACTCTGTTCATTTAATTGCTGTGAGCGTATATGTGTACCCTTTCATAGGATTTGTCATTTTGATATTATTACTTTTCGAACTGGGAGCCTACTGAATTTATGCCAGGATTCATAAATAAGATGGCTCCTGATGGCGTACGATGTTTGAACTTTAAAACCCGCTGCAATCTTGCTGTTATATTTCAAATATTTTCCAGCCACTACAGGCTTGTCTAAGATTTTATTTCTCAGAAAAAAAGTAAAATCTGTAGATTTAAAATTTATCCATTGTAATAATATTGGTAAATTTATGTAGAAAGGACACATCATATATGCTGTGAGGTATTTTTTTAGTTGAATTGTAAGATTGAGTGACTTCCAATAACTCTTCTATCCTCTTTAATAATTTTTAATACTTATTTTCCTAACAATTTGCATATAAATTGAGAGAATTGTTTTCGGGGTCTATGACACACATAGACCCCTGTGGGGGCAATGTAGTTCTTTCACCTGAACAAAGCCGCAAATCTCCAAACCCAATTTCATAAGTCACAGAAAATCAAAATCTAAACAAAGTGAAGTTTTTCTTTCAAAGTTGAAACAGGGTTGGACAGGTATCTATGAATTCGGATTTACTTGTCTATGCCTCCTTAGGACATCAGCTATGGAAACTCATACCATAGTTCTTAAGCTTATAGTTTGGTTATAACTCCAGTATCAAGATGTACACACACACACGAATTGAAATTTATTTATAGTTATTCTAAATATATATAATTTTTTAGTTATATATATATATATATATATATACACACACACACACGAATTTAGGGAGAACAAACATTTCTACTTTTACTTATATTTAGATGTAGAGAGTATTGTTAATTGATTTACTTTCAACATTTGAAATAAAGAAAGATATATACATGTTGGAAATTGATATCGCGAAAGATGTACGTACGTGTAATTTAATGTAAAAAAAATAAAAAATTATTGTATTAAAATTAAAATAATTACTTGGGTGTCTTTCTACTAACATAGAAACGTGATTTCTCCCGTTAATGTGTTAATATATTTACAGACTATAAATAACGAAATTAAAAAAAAAATACTTAATAAGCATTGTTACGACTACGCAATAATAATGTATGGTAACTAGAAAGTTGAGATAGAATAAAAACACACTTCCAACTTGAGTATACCAATCAATGAAGAATTTGAATATTAAGATCATGAAAAGGAATACAGCCAAAGACAAGAAAAAGCACCTAATGTTTGTTTCCTTTCCATACATTTATGGAAAGGAAAATTTCGTCGTAATAATCCAAAAGATATTGTTTTGGTCTATTGTATGTTGACCCACATTCCCTTGCCAGGCAAGCCACGGTGAACAACAAATAACAAGTAGTAGCCAGGAGGAGCAACCACATTGGAAGGAGGAGCCTCCACTCTGAGCCTGTAAGAGCCTTCAAATTCTGTGATCAACTCGTAAATCTTAAGAAACAAGAGCCTTTGTCCCATGGAGAATCCATGAGTGGTGAAGGGTGGGGAATACATGGACACCTTAAGATCGTTCTGAGTCAACCCAGCTCCATCTTCCATTGAGAAACTAACCTCAAAGGAAGCACCATATATCAGCCCTTTCTGAGAAGCATCCTCGAAAATGTGTGGCCTAAACATGTCAAAATTGGGATCCAAGTAAGGAGGAGAGAAAGCCTCGACTCTAGTCTCAGTTGGGAACTTGTCCACATCCTTGTACGTATTGTGGGTGTTGCTTCCAGAAACCCAGATCTTGCCACTGGGAAGCACCGTGGAAGTAGAGTGGTACATTCTCGCAATGCTGCTTGGCGTAAGCACCGTAAACCTTGACCCTTTAGGCTCCTCCGGTTTGTACAACACGGGTGTGTAGTTAGGCATGTCAGCATCCCACCACGCAGACGTACCTCTGGTTGCACCATTGATCAGCAACAGTTCCCCATTGGGGAGCACCAGCAAGTCTCCCATGGTTCTCCCTGAAGGCATCAACTCGTTCTCCCACTCAGGAAATTCCTCCGTAATCACCAACCTATAGTATATAGTAATCAACAACTTTTTATGTCACTTTTGGATCAAACATTATTATATATGTATGTAGAAGTGATGTTTAATTAATGTGTAATTACTACCTATTACAGTCATGAAGAGCTGGAAGGAAAACTTTGGTTGTCTCGACAATGTGGAAGGCGTCGGGAATATTGCCGCCACAAACCATGACCTCAGCCTTGGGGTTTGGGTCGTCGAGGTTAATGGGGAGGAGGGCGGACATGCCGGAGGCGGGGTAGTTGCGGCTGCCACCGGGTAAGACGGGGAAGGTGCGAACGATTTTGTGGGAGTTGGGGTTGAGAAGAACGGAGCGGTTGTTGGAGAAGATGAAGAGGTTACCGTCGGTGGAAAGATGGACGAAAGGGTAGAGATTGTTTTCGTCAATGTCTGCGGTTTCGGATAAGAAGGGGAAGTAGAAGGTTTTCTCACTCCTTTGGCCTTCTGCCGGAACAAACTCATAGCTATATGATTTGCGCCCTCCTATCAAAATGAAGTCTCCGTTTGGAAGCATTTGTTGAGTTGAATACCTAGTCATAAATTTCAGATAAATGATTTCTGTTTTGTGAAAATGGTGATGTATATGAACAAGGTAGGTTGGTACCATCTATCTGTTGCTAGAACGTTGTCGTATTCCCTCCATTCACAACCATCACAGTAAGGACCCATGTATCTAATGCTTTTCCCTCCGGTGGAAAAACCACCGGTACTAATGAAGGTACCATCAGATCTAACCCCTCCACTGGAGCACCATGGATCTCCCTGTGTTACCTGCGTCCAAGTTCTCCATTTGTGAAAGAAAACTCTGATCATGATAACAGAACAACAACAAACTTATCCGAAGAAACACACCTGTATTGGCCTAACTTGGTTTGTCTCGATGTCGTATTCGACTGCATGAGCAAAACAATCGTATTTGTCTTCTGTGGAGCCCCTATCTCTGTATGGAACGCATGGGGTTCCTTCAGGTAATCTAATCCTAGAGGTGCGATAAACTTTGGCATCATAGACGATGATCTTGTTTGTGGGTAACAAGTTGATGTGCATGGCTGAAACACCTGCATTTTCCGAAATCAACTCCCAATTTCCAATGGAATTTATCTGGAAAGGAGGCTTAATTTCTTGAGCAGGTTGAGGGAAAGGAAAGGGTGGGAAGAAGGGAATGGGTGGGGGCTCAGAAAAAGATGGAAAATCTGGAGCAGGTGGTGATTCAGAATACAAGGGATTTTGAGGAAATAATGACTTTTGGTCTTGGTACTCGGAAAGGTGGGGTTCATGGCGAAGATGGTGAACACGAATTTTGTGTTTGTGCTTTCTTTTGTGTTTGGCTTCAGCCACAACAAGGAACAAGATAGAGAAAATAAAAAGAACCTTGAGATGGTTAATCATGATTGGTATACGTGAGGAAGTTTAACAAAGGAAGCACCAGAAACACCTCCGCACACGGCGTGTTAAAGCCGGTGTGTGTGGGTTTCTGGTTTCCGATGATTCCTTTGTTAAATCCTTCCTAATTTTTCCTTTGCATCCATGGCCTTTTTATATTGTTGGGAAAAAACGCATTTTCCAAAATAGAAAATGATTTGAAGGAGTCACCTTAAATATAGTTGCCTTTTTTTTTTTTTTTTTTTTATTTTTTTAATTTTTGCACTTATAACCATAAACTTCATGATAGTTATTATAGATGACATAAAGAGAAACAAACAAAAATAACTAAATACAATTATACATTACTCAATGATAAAGGCATAAAGATAATGAAACAGTAAATAATTTGAACCATTTAGTATATAGATTCCAGTTTTACAGTATTAATTATCGAAATTAAATAGGAAAAATGAATAATTGAGTAAGAATATCAAACATATTGGAGAAATAATATATGATGAAAAATAATTAATTATTATTTCTTTCCGCTATAAAGATTTACTATAATTGGTACTTTTCATTGCCGGGAACATGTGATAAGTTTTGTAAAATAATTATTATTTGTGAATAAAATTGTCAAGTTTTGCTATTAAAATAAGAAGAGCCCGATTAATTAGAGCATAATGCAGAGCTAATTATCTAATTAATCAGATATTCTTCTTTTAGCTATTTCTCTACAGAGTAATCTAAATTAAAGCAACATTTACTTTAGTTTGTATTAAAAACAAAAAATTATACTAATTCTTAATTTTCCTCGTACGATTTCAATTGTTGTTTTACTTTTCTTTTTATTCTCCGGATAAAATATGCACATAAATTACATACACGACTTTATCCGTGTAATAAATTGCCAAAAAATATGTATATTAAAAAAAAATGATAAGCTTACCGGTTCTTAATCCAAATTTATTTATTTATTTATGTTTCAAAATTTATTGAATATATATTGACGCTGGTGATTTTTCTCCGTGACTCCTTAAAAATATTTTTTTTTCTTTGTCTCCTCTCAGTTAAACAGTAAAATTTAATATTTTTACCATATTTCCTTTCACTTTCTTTCCTTTTTCAGATATTTTCATTTGAATTAAAAACAAAAATGATTCGAAACACAGTTGAGAATCTTTCTAAAATTAAAATGGTCACAGTCAACTTTTTGGATTGAAGTCATGCATGTCCCACAGAATTTATTAGGTATATACGCTGGATTATGATGCACCATGATAATACTCACTCGACACAATCAAATATATATATATTTTTTTAAATAGCAAAATTTAAACGTACATATATTGATGGAGGCAGTGAGTGGTAATGTGATTAAAAGGAGCAATATTTTTTGCATGACCCAACAAATCATGGAGATAGGAAGAAGCAAGCCATTATGATTACTTTGTTTTATCTACACAATAGCATCATCCACTAGTAGTGCTTTCTATTACTGTCACTTATCTTTTCACTTGCTTCACACTAAATACAGCTGTTTTTCCAGCATTTACCACTGGATCTTCATTCATTCATTCACACCGTACATAAACATATATAGTACGGAAAATTTGCAAAAGTGGCAAAACTTTATGCTAATCTCCATCTGCATAAACAGCCAGGCATTAACACTGTTGCATTTCTGCAACTCACATCACAATTGTCCCCTAACCATTCAGACATCTATATTAATTATGTCTTAATTTTTAGCTTCAATAATTATATCCATCTTTTCCATACCTAAAACTGCACTTATTAAAGTCATCCACACTCTGCAGAACCACGTTAACAAACATATACCTAACACTTCCTTCCTATAAAAGAAAGTAACCGACCAAATTTTCCATGTCTATAAGTAGAATCACTAACCTTAATTCGACATTGAATCACGTTTCAGTTTCAGAGTTTTTCTTTATCAGCAAATATATTTAGCTGAGACACTAGGTATACCTCAAACCTTGTTAATGACTAATCATTGCACTAAGTGATTTCAGTTTCAAAGGGGCATGTGAAGACTTCTCTTCTCTCCCTTGAATCTTTTCTGCTTTACATTCCCTAATCTGATTGAAATCGTGTCTGTTCGATACTGCAACTATTTGTAGTCAGATCAAGCTTCTCAACTGAGGATTAATCGATCCCACTAAAAATAAAATTAATTTATAATAAGTGAATATGATCTTCTAAACTGATTTTGTAAATACGAATTTAAGTTTAAAATGCATTTTCTAACTAATATTAAAATTATATTTAGAGTTGACAGAAGAAATACAAACTTATTTCCTTTTATTTAATTTAATGATATTTTGACTTATTTTTAATTAATTATTTCAATCATTTTTTAATTATTTATTTTAATAATTTTTAGTGGTGTAATGTGATAATTTAAAAATAATTGAAATAATAAATTAAAAGTGAATTAAAAATAATTAATCAAAATATCATTATCTATTTAAGTTTGTTTGATATTTCTTGGAACTTTCCTTTCATTGTCCACTGTACTACAAAATATTTGTTTCATTTTCATATTTCTTTAGTATGAATTACAAAGCCATCAATTCATCTCTTCCCACTTTCAACGTGTCTTAAATGAGATGGTAAGAGGTGATTCTTTAACAATTCATCTCTTTCCACTTTCAACTTGTCTTGAATCAGATGGGAAGAGGTGATTCTTAAACAGAATTGGATTGATCGCGTTTAAGAAAAAGTTAACAAGAGACTTAAAATATAAAATAAAATGAAAACAAATTATAGAATGAAATTGGGAAATAAAAAAGCAAGAAAAATGTTAAACACCACATAATACTGGTAAAAAATAGTACACTATAATTAACTTCTAACAAACTATAAGTAATTACCAGCATTATAGCTTTTCAAAGAAAAAAGATGAACCTGTCTCTACCCGTTCCGTGGCTACTAGGTTGTACGGGTTTTGGTTGATGGGTTGATACAACTCACTCATATTTCTTTTTAGGTTAAGTGGAGTAACACATATATATATTGGCTTGTTCACCTATATTGTGGTTTTCCATTCTAATTTTGTCAACAAACAAAAGCATTACAATTGATCATATAAGAATACATCACTGCTTTCATCAATGGCAGTTCAAAGAGATAATCTGAGCTCTAAATCTAGTTTTTGAGAATCACTACATTCCGAGTTCTGACTGCTTGACCCCACAGAACCATTCCTGAGCTTCCTTCTATCTACCTCTAGCGGGTCCTAGTAATAGAGGGAAAGAAACATCGTAAGATCATTTAGAAATTAATTTACTGATCAAATTCAAATTTCTGCATGGAGGCACTTCTAAAAATTTCCTTACATTTAGGTTTATAAAGGGTCGAGTAACGTTGTTGGATGGAGCAGAATACTGGCTCTCAAAGATGTCGTTGGCGGTTTCCCATCTTTGTTTCAGAAAACAAAAAATTACATATCAGCAACAATTCATCTTTTATATAAACACACTCTTTTTGCTCTCATCAATGGCAAGAATCGCTCGATGCATAGCCGAAGAAGAATTAAGTACCTTGCTGTATTAGTTTGCTCAGAATCTCCATATCTGATATTTGTTTTTTGATATTCGGATATGCCCATCTGCACAACCAAACCATTTCTGTCAAAATTGCAGGATTTCTTCCAATCCAACTCACTCTTTTTCATGTATTGGTAAATTTATCACATACTTGCACATTTTATGAAGAAAAAAAAAAGAAAATACAAGAAACTACTTGTACTTTATATATTGCAACTTGAAAAAAAAAAAAAGATGTGAGATTAGGTAACAGTGAGTAACTCTCCTCCACTCGTTATATATATAATGGTTTTGGTTCTGATTCAGGTACCAGAACTCAAAGATTCGTCCCTCGTCGCCTAGGGTTAGTACTTGTTGTAAGTTGTACTACATACCCTTTATAAAGTAGTACTTTAATTCAAACTCAACTAAATAAAGAGGACAGCAGTTCAGAATTAAACTATTATAATGCCAAGTTTGTGTATCATATAAAAAAAATTTAAAAGGTATATATATATATATATATATATATATATATATATATATATATATATATAATCAACCATCTTGTTGCTTCGCGTGCTATGCATTTATATACTGTGCAGTTGCATAGATTGACTTTTTAGTAAATGCTAGGTGAAAAATATGTGCGGAACATGTCACCCACATAACGAAAGAATGAGAGTTAAAATAGGTAAAACTATAACCTTTAAAGTAAAAGTTTAAAACCAATTGGTATTTAAGAAAAGCCAAAATTACACCTACCATGATGTTTGGTTGGAATCCATAGGAAGCTGCATATGATGATGGCACCACCGATGAATATGGTATTTGCACTCTTGGATCTTCCTGAGAAATAATGAAACTCCGTTATTGAATTAAAGGAATTAAAAAAAGAGTATTATTTGAGAAGAAGAAGAAGAAGAAGAAAATGGAGGTTTACGTTGGTGAAGGTGGAAGGATAAGGGCCATGGAGAGAAGAGTGATGATAGCCAGAGGCCATTTGACTGTGTAATCTGATTTTCTCCAATTGAGCAACACCAAGTCCTCTCTGTGGTTGCTTAGGCTTGTCTGAGTTGTTCTTCTTCCCTTTTCTTGAAGAAGAGGCACTTGATCTTTCATTTCCAAGGTTTGGTTCTCCGAAATAGCTGCTGCTATCCATCTCTGGTTTTTGTTTTGATGTATACGATGTTGTGGTCGAATGATGAAGTGGGTTTGGTCTGAGTCGAAGAAAAGTTTTTGTGGGTTGTGATGATGGGAAAGGAGAGATCTGAAATGGTGCTTTTAAACTGCTTGCAGCGGAGGAAGTATGCGTATTGCATCGCTGGATGAGATTGTGTATAGATTTCAATGTTATATATACGCCTAAATCTTTTCTCTTCGCTCCAGATCTTCTTTATATTTTTTATCATTTATATATTTATAATAATCATTACATAACCATTTAATTATTAATTCTTCTACCATCTATTATATACACTTTCGACACTGTTTCTGAAAGCGATTGTCTCCCATTTAATATCTCAAATAGATAACCCCTATTGTATCATAATGTGCACCCACGCGCTCCACATATGATACAATAACAACCCACACAAATTAATCTTCATTATACAATTATATATGGATAGAGAGTGCTGTTAAATATTTTTAAAAATATATATATCATAATAGCCTTGTAACAATTATGTGTATGTGTGATCATTAAGTTAATAGCAAGATACACCTACACATTATTGTTTAACAAATATAAAAACAATTATGTGTATCTGTCAACGAATGTGTTGTATTTTACGTTATTAGAAGGTAAAAATTAAGAGCTGAAATCTTAGTTAAATTAAAGTAAATAAAAAGTGCTAATATTGAAAAACACTTATTTAATATTGATGGTCAAATAAACTTCGGAACTATTAGAAAAAAATATACATAGAAAAGTTAGCTAAAAATATATTAGTCAGACAAAATAATTGTTATTCTTTAAAGGAAAAAATGTGTTTTTGTCCCTCAAGTTTGACACAATTTTAGAAATGGTCCTTGGTCGAAATATGGTTACTGTTTGGTCCTTGTACTTTGAAAATCATGGTTTTTAGTCCCTATTTTTGGACGACGTTAAAAATAACAAATAGCGTGCCACGTGTTATTTATTTATTTATTTTAAAAAAACTAGTATTTTTCACAAAAACTAGAAAAAAATATGTTTTTATCCGAAGTTTGAACTTAATTTGAAAATGGTCCCTGGTTGAAACTTGATGACTATTTAGTCCCTGCACATTGAATAATAATTATATAATAATAATACTATAATAATAATAATAATATATAATTATTAATAGGATTATTATTATATATAATAACAATAATAATAATTATTATTATATATAATTATTAATAATATTAAAATAAATAATAATATTATAACTATTATTAATATTAATAATAATTACATCATAATAATATATCAGTAATAATATAAATAATAATTAATAATATTAATATTATTAAAAATATAATTATAGTATTGATATATAATTATTAATAGTATTAATATTATTATTGATATATTAATATTATTAATATATATATATATATATATGATAATGTTATTATTAACAATTATATAATAATAATATTATTATTATAAAATGTTATTATTATTAATAGTAGTAGTATTATTATGTTTTAACAATGATTTTGCATGTGCAGGGATCAAACTGTGACCAAATTTGAACTAGGGACTATTTTCAAATTAAGTTCAAACTTCAGGTATCAAAAACCTATTTTTTTTTCAGTTTTTGCGAAAAGCGTCGGCCAGGCCGACCTGGCCGATCCTAGTTTTTTTTTATATATAAAAAATTAAATAATACGTAGCACGCCGTTTTTTATTTTTAATACCGTCCAAAAATAGGGACTAAAAATAATGCTTTTGAAAGTACATGGACCAAATAGTAACAAAGTTTCGACCATTTCTAAATTGAAGTCAAACTTGAGAGATCAAAAACATATTTTTTCCTTCTTTAAAAAATGGGATTATTTAGTTAAAATATCGTTATGTTGGAATGGAGAATTTAAATTTATATTGATGAATACGTCTCATTTCATTTTTTTTTTCAAATTAAAGATTACATGGGATTCTCAAGAGACCATGCTGGATTTATAATTAAACTTGCAATTTAAATGATTGATTTTGGTGTAATTACTATAACTTACATAATATCACTGTAATGTAACTTTCATTTCAAATTTTGTGAAAATTGACCAAAAAGATAATTAAGTGGTTTTTACTTTCGTATCGAAGTATACATTAAGTTTAATTTTAATACACATAAATGGAATATTAAACAATTTTAGATTAATGTTAAAGATTTATAGACACGATCCATGTATAAGAACGTTTACTCTAATAATAGGTTTTAGAATAAAATAGTCCAACAAAACTTAATTTAATAGTGCAAAAAGGAGTATAACATGGTTATTGCCCAAACTTAAAAACTTATTTTATTATTTAATTTGTTAAAAATTTGTTTATTATTAAAATATTTAGAATAAATTACATTGATTATTTTATTTTTTTAACATTTATATATCTTTACAGGGGATACTCAATACGCAATGTGATATTTTTAAATAATTAAAAAATTGTGTATTATATAAAATATGTTAATGTATTGTAATTAATTAATGATGAAGAGATTCGAAATAAATTGGTAAAACTTTAGTTGTTTATTTGGATTAGACAATTAAAAGTGAAAAAAAATGGGAAAATGAAAAAAAAAGTATCGAGAATGAAATTTAGATTAAATAAAAAAAATTGAGGAGAAAGTGATATACTTTTTTTTTTCTAAAACAGTCCATCGTCACTATTATTATAGTTAAAATCATAAATATTAATAACATATGAATAATAATCAATAATGTATTATATATATATATATATTAAAATATTTATGATAAAATATATAGTTTATTATATCATTTTTAATACATACTTTTTTTCATTTCTGTGTGAAAAAATGTAACATTTTTTTTAGTTATTGTATTTTTCAGACATATTATCAATAGAAATAAACAGGAACCTAATGTCTCTTTCTTGATTCTTATAAGAAAAAAAGGTTAATAGTGTAATTGTATATAATGCATGCAAATATTTAATCTTATTATGTAATTATACATTGTGACATTTTCTCTTTAACTTTCTAACTAACATCATTCGTTGAAAAATGGGCATAATGTTATCAGTGAGAAAACAGACGAAAAAGGCCACATGAGATATACTTTCACAATTAAAGAATCGCATTCAACATTTTAATAATTAAGGAATGCTGTTGAAAAAAAAAATAAAAAAATAAAAGAGTAATTTAAGATTTTATTTATATTGTATTCTTGTCTCTATTTTGCAATCTGGTTTCACACCCTTTTCAAAGGTAAAAAAAATATTTTGAATTTATCTTTTAATCGTATCTTATTTATCGGCTATTGTATTTTTTAAGATACTAATTTTATATATGACTATTTTAATTACACCTAATTGTGTATGTGACATAGCTTTAAGTGGGTTCTACTTTGCATGTGGTTTCCTAGTTCACTGTCAATATTTGTCTCTGCTGATCGATAACACACTAAACTCAAAAGCCACAGCTGTAAATTCCATAACCATCTAATTAACAAAGGAAAAGTAAAATAAATTTAATGACAAATACAATTTAAACAGAAACAACGAATATAAATATAAAAATATTAAACTAATTTTGTACTTAGAAATATTATGAAAACATAAGAGGATATATAATTTGTTGTGTAAAACTAATGTTCCCTTTTTAAACAGTATTGATATATATTATAGTATTATAGTAATAGTAATAGTAATATTAATGATAATAATATTAAGAATGTATTAATGTGGTTATAGTTAAGAGTTGAAATAGCAAATCTAAGTGAGCTGTTTGACGCATGATTTGTGGGGTCATATTGAGTTGTTTGTGTGGTGGAAAGTGAGAATCCCTAATTTGTTAGCCAGACATGTGAACCCCTTCAAATCACAACAAACCCCACCAAATATGTCATTACTTCCTTAAGCACCATAAATCACACTCTACCATCCAAAACTACTACACTTAAACAAAATTAATATTCTAATTCAAACAATAATATTTTATATCATAACTTTAGATTTTAACTCATTTTTTTAATGCTTAAAATTTACACTTCATGTAACTTCATATTTCTTTAAACTGTGTAAGAGATGAGTTTTTATATTTAAATAAATTTTAAATAAATAAGTATGAGAAAGTTTCTAAATAGGAGTTAAATATATATTTTCTATATTATTTTAAATTCTCTTATAATGAGAATTAGAGAATATTTTAGACTACAAAAAAAAAATTATAAAATAAATGCTTGAATATTTTATTATTAAAGAAACCTCTATCTCTCTAAAACAGTTTCTCTAAAACTTATTTACCATCTCTCGAGAATTATGATTCAATCTTTCATTTATATTTCTTCACCGATAAAAAAAAAAAAAAATTCAAGCATACATTAGTGTATGACACTGTTCTGCACATTTCCTCTATTGAAAATATAAATTTATGAATAAAAAGCTATTATTTTTTTTAACAAATTACCAAATAATTATGTTTTTAATTTTATGTACAATTTGCAGCATCTTATATAAAGAGAAACTAAATGTATAAATATTCACTACTCGGTATAATCATTTACAACTCTTATAGTTTTTTTTTAAATAAATAAATTTCACATAAGCATACAAATACATATATATATATATATATATATATATATATATATATATATATATATATATATATATATATTATAAACAATTGAAATCTTAATATACATTACTCGAGCAATTTAATTTTAGACTTAGTTTATGAATATGTACACTATTTGTTAATATATTCGGTATAATTATAACAGATCGTTAAATTAGTCACAAATATAACTGTAAGTTATCATTAGGTATATACAAATATATGCATATCAAACCATTTAGATCTTGATTTACTACATTTTTATTAATAATTAAAAGTTGAAATACTTCTTATAGCAGCAAAAATGAAATATGATCGAATAGGAATATCTTTTGATTTACTAATATTGAATAATATGACAAAATCTTAAAAATGGTACGAGAATCTTATAACTATATGAGAGAAAACAACTGAGAGAAAAAGGAACTGCATGACACAGAAGAAAGAAAAAAAGATTTTACATTATTAGTTAGCGATCAATTTTTATTAAAGAATCTAACCTACTAGTTTTAGTAAAATCTCTTTTTTTACTATATTTTTTATCTTCACAAAATTTGAATACGCCTCACTTAAATGTTAGTATTAAAAAAATGATAAAATTTCATATTGATAAAAGAAAAACATATCATTATCTAATATTGTCTATATCATTTATTTATTTACACTTATTAAAACAAAGGTTTATTTCTTGTATACTCTTTGCATGATTTATTTTGATGTAATGAGAAAGCAATTAATGAATTATAGATTAAATAATTAACTCTATGTGATTTTTAATTCAGAAAATAAGAAAAGAATAAATTACAACGGTGATTTGATTTCCCTAATATGAAAATTTACTTCAAGATATGTTGGTCCCCTAAGACTTGTTCATTGGGATAATTACTAGTAATATTAATTATATTGTCCACGAAGCAGTGCGATAAGATAATTAAGTCTACTAACTCATCATTACTTTAATGAAAACATATACTTAATTAATAAACCCAGTCTTGAAACAGATTATTGGCCACTTTTTTCCCCTGGAATCAAACTAAGGATGATAATTAAAAACCCACCACATTAATTATAATGCTAGAGTGCGCCATAAGTTTAGGTCGTAGTACTTTCTAATATTGTATTTTACAAATGACCTATGTACAAAATTTAGTACGCGATTTGGATCTGCAATATTTATATTGACGCTGTGGTAAGTTTAAATTCGAGTATTGTAAATTAAAAAAGGTGGTCTTTCATTCTCAATATAGTGAATGTTGGCTTAATAAGTATGTCTTTAATTAAAATGCATTAAGAGTGTGGTATTGTTTTTTTATGTTGCTCCTTAATAACTAATTATAACATAGAAAATTATTTTTTCTAATGTTTCAAAAATATTTTAAAAACCAAATATTATTATTATTATTATTATTATTATTATAACAATGTAAAAGAATTACACCGATAACAATTAAACTCAATTAGTAAAATGATTGACAACCAAATTAATTCAAATGTGTGGCCACAGATAATATGGTTTCAGCAAACCAAAATCTCGTGTACATAAACTTGGCCTTAATTACTTTCCTTATGGTACATAAGTTAAATAAATTTATTAAACCACTAATAGAATCGCGCCACTTAATTAAATGGTTTAGAATTTTTGTTTTTCTAGTGCCCTTATAAAATTTGTTTCTGATTAATTTAAAATATATTTTTTTAATATCTCCGTAATTTATAACAGTTAAATATGATTGGTATTATCCTCAGCAAGTTTGCATTGCAATGGTATAACAAGGAATCGGTCGTTTGTAATTTTTTATTTGTTTATGGAAGTTAAAAAATATAATAATAAAGTTATAGAATTTTTTTTATTAAAAATAGTTGTTTCTCAAACAAAATTTTATTAAAGTATATTTTTTATAAATATATTTAAACTAATTTTATTTTATTTATTTTTATTATAATTTAAATATAATAATACATAACTAAAAAATAATTAAAAATGAATTTAATTTTATACAAAATCCAGAAAATTAGATGAATTTAATACACTCTTTGTTCAACATGATAATTCGATTTTGTTATATTGGAGTAAAAATGTTGTATGTTGTAAAATTTTTCATATGTAATAATATTATTTTAAAATACCTAATTACACTTCATATCACTTTAATAATTGCTAAGACATTAAAACATGTAACGAACTGTTGCTGTTGATCAAATGATACATTGATGTGACTTATAATTAAATAATTAAAAAAAAAAAAAAAAAAATAGCATCTCATCGATCATCTTTGTTTCTGTCACCATGTCACTGATGCGAAAGATTATTAATTAATGTTTTTTTGTCTTAGACATTTTCTTTACTTTGGAACTATTTTCTTCATCTTCCTTTTATCTATTTTACCAGTTTTTTCATCTTTAATTTTAAACATTATATTTCTGGTTACCATATACATGTGGTTAATTACAACACCAAAACTTTATTTGTAAAACATATTAATTTCAATATATTCGGATACTTTTACTTACCTTTTTTTTTTCTTTTCTTATATATCACTTGCATAGCAGAAGTGATAAGGTAGGATTACAGTAATATGCTTTCTGTATAAATTGAGATGGAGATATATGAAAATAAGTTAAAAATTCATTAATGTTATGTAATGTTTTTTTATCATTTTCTAAGGAATACATGATAAATAAGGGGAGTTTTGATAAATTTGCATTACTTTAGATTAATTTGAACTTGTGTTGAAATTGAATATTAAGATGAATTGAAAATTTTCAAGGTTTAGTAGATTTTGGAGTTGTTGATTAGTTTTAACTATAACTATAACTAGTTTATAATTAGATTAGTTGTAAAGAACTATAACTAGTTTATAATTAGATTAGTTGTGTGGGATTGTAAGTAGGGTTTTTTTTTATCAGCAATAATAAATATAAATTAAAGAAGGAAAGAGAAAAGAGAAAAAAAATGATATTTTCATTTACAAGAGTAAATAGAGATAACCATTCATAAAATAAAAGAACACAAGACATATTTTAACCGAAATCATACTAATATAACACAGCTTTGTTTTTGATTGATAAAGAAAATAATTATCTTTAATTAAAGTTGTTTTAAACTACAACAATTTTTATTATTTTTTTAAAAATTATCCAAAAGTTGACATTGGAAAAAAATTGTTTTATATCATAACTTTTTCGTTATGAAGTCGTGCTATTATATGGTACGACTTATCTAACCTCAATTTTTTAAAAACTTACACAATTTTAATAATTTCATAATAAAATTATGATAAAAAAAATCATTGCAAAGAGTGGGTTTAATTAATTATTTAAAATCCTTTATAACATCAAATGTTTGACCTTAGAAGCTTTAAAAATATATTGAGAAGAAGGTCGTGACGTTTTTATAAATTCTTAATAAAATAATGTGTGGTCTAAAATGTTGTAGAAGGAAATTACTTGTGTGAATTAGTTCTCCTACTTCCTTGTGATGCAAGGCATTGAATAATCAGCTGCTTAGATAACGTGTATCAAAAGCTAACAAAAACTACTAATTTCTGTTGAATTTACACGTACCTTTATTTCTTTCAGAAGTATAAAATTGTAAGCTCACCATTTAACTATTTCTAAATTGAAAGAGATTAATATGTGTTGTAATAGGAAAAACACGAGACAAGTAAAAAAAAAAACGATAGGGAGTCCACGCGTGTAAAAATTGTAATTAAATGATAATCTAGAAATATTAAACTGAGGATTCATGATAACAAATTAGTCTTATATAAATATTCTTTAGTTGATAATTTTATTTGTTTGCGACTGACTGTTACTAATGTATATTTTAATTGAGATATGTTTGCACTATTAAAGTAGTAAAAAAATGCATAAAATCAATATGAAGATGAAGATGTAAATATTATATTATATTGATGATGAAGATGTAAAATAACAACATCAACAATAATATGCTGTACTTAATTATTTTAGTATAACATTTTATTACGAAAAATATTTAACTCTTTTGATAATTTTTTGGGTTGGTCTGTTTAGAGCGATTGAAGTAAGTCAGTCTTCAATTATCGTTAATAAATTAACTGTGATAAAAACTAAATAATTAAAAATTAGTGGTTTTAAATTAGAAACAGATTTGTTTAATTGCTTGTTATTACTCTATTCCATATTTTCATCCTCCAAACTAAATGCAATTTATATTCTTTTATAAGTATTACTCTATAGTGTATTCCGTAGATTCTTGCCTTTTATCTCCTACTACTGCTTTTCCGCTTTGCCTACTTTCTATTGTTTTCCTGCCACTACACTGTCTTATTGTTTATCTGTTTAAAATTTTCTTTAATGGATAACATACAGCCAACTCTATTCCATATTTTCATCCTCCAAACTAAATTGCATTAAATAGTGATAGAACATAAGTTCATAGTTGAGCTTCATGGAGAATAACCAAGTGAGGGTTTAAAGTACTGAGGATCGGGCTATCAGTTTTACTGTGTACATCAATTTTTGATTCCAAGTCTAATATAAAATTATTATCGATCATCATATATACTAAGTATTGTCTCTTTTAGAGTGAGTGTTTCCATTACTAAAATTTTTTATATTTTATGGAACTTTTCTTGTAAATTTATTAAAAGAATTTACAAGAAAAAACTTATTTTTGTCATTTTTAGAAAAATTTTAATTGACAGATAACCTTCGTGAATAATTATGTTTTACAAAATTTTATGTGAAGTATTTTATAAAAAATATTTTGTAAAAAAAATTGATAACAAATTTTTGTAAATTATTTTTCATACAAAATTTGTAAGTATTTTTTATAAAAAAAATTTCAAAACAAAATTGATAGAAATTATTTATTTTTTAGTAGTGTTGTGTTCGTCATTATTTTATCGTTAAAAAATATATAAAAAGTGAAAAGAGATAAAAATATTTAAATTGTCTTATGTTAGACTTATATATATATATATATATATATATATATTAAGACGTGTTATAAACTATTAATAATAATATAAATATATAAATATAGTTAAATTTTGATATAAAGTGAAAATAATTGGATAAAACATATGTTATATATGTAATGATAACGTAAACCGACTTATGTATGGAAGACAAAGGAAAGTGGAAAAGGACGTTTGGGTATCTATTAGTGATTTTGTGGACACATGCAAACTTAACTTCCCTTCCATTATTCCACTCCATTCCCACACCCAAAACGCTAACTTCCTAACTCAACCAACGGGTCCCATATCCACACACAATCCCTCACAATCCCATATTATATTAGATTCTTGCTTTATCTTCTTTTTTTTTTTTTTTTTTTTATTATTATTATTTTTTTTTTCATTAACACACACACGGGAACTTGAGCCTACCTCTCCTCATGGTTAAGTTAACACACACAATTAATGCATGCATCTCCCTTCTGTCACTAACTTTTTAATCTATTTTATTAACATCATCCACTCATCACTAATTACATAATCAACGTTGACTCCTTTTCATTTCTTGAGTTAACCCTTCAATCCTAGCTCTATCTTTCCACTCTTATAGGATTTTCTTTTGAAAATCTCAAATGCTTCTGCTTTAATGCTGTATGATTATAAATCAAACAGTTGCTTTTAGATATAAAAACTTTGAAGTGAAGCATGTTTTACAATTCATCAAATATGCTTTTCTTTTTGTTGACAAGGAAAGTAACTTAAATAATTTACGCATCTTGGTATAAACTATAGTCCATCTTCAGCAAGTGGCAAATGCACATATTTTATAAACCTAAAACTGATGAGTTTGCTGTCACAACAAGTGTTTTGGATTTCCAAATAAAAAACTACCTTCCACTTAAAACCTTGCTGCTATAGATCTCTATTTCTTGAGATTCTTAAGCAATAGTTCGATGTCCACGGAATACATGTTTTGCTTAGGTGTAAGATTTTCACACAATGTATATAAAAACCAGAAAAAGTCTCAAAATTTGAATAAACTAAAAGTATTGGCACAACTGGAACACGTCCTTGGAAACTACAAGGAAAGGGTCACATGGTGAGAGAAACTGCAGAAATTCAAGACTTGGATTATATAAAATTTTTGGTTTGGTAAGGTCCCACTTATTACTTGGAAATGTGGCAATATTAATGTGAGTGGTCCTCCTTTTCTCCTAACCGCATATAAATGCAGAATTTATTGATTCAGAAAACCAACATCCCAAGTGCTCACATGATCTATCTTAGATATTGTTTGATACAGTTGAGTATGATCATATCAGACATGATTGTATCTGAGATCTTAATTTCTTTGCTATGTGCACTGTATGTTCATTACACTACTGTCTTCTTTTATCTTCCTAAGGATCAATCACACCATAAAGGAGCGTTTTAAGGTAGTGGAGGGCATCAGAATAAGATTCTTTTTCTTCATTTTTTTTACTTTAATTTAGTTTTGGTTTGCTAAATACTGGGAAGATTCAATGGCACGAGTATATATTGGTTACTGGCATAATCTTTCAGGGGAATTATAGTATTCCTTTTGCTGTTATCCATCACACGAGCTTTTCAGAGTTTATGGCACCATATGATCGATTTATCATAAGAAATCTCTAGCTTCAGCATTTCATCAAACACGTGTTGAGCAAAAATAAAACATACCTGTGTTTTAGACTATAGTATTAATTTGGTAGTTTTCTTTTTTAATCAAAAACAAAGAGAAGAGGTTTAAAATAGTAGTTAGAATTTGTTGAGGCATGAAGAGTCAACCAAAATGAGTCATGGATGACATATAATTCCTCTGCTTTTCACGTGTCATTGAGACTTGTTCTGATTTTGAATAAAAGAAAGTATCTGCTTTTAAAGTTGTGTTTGAAGAAGAGAGTATTAATTTAACGCAATGATCTCTAGCACAGCGATCCATGATGTCATTCCACACATGCTCATCCATTATTTTATTGATTATGAGGTTGTTGAATTAATCCTTAGATTTTACCTTACCCAACATAACCAATGCATACTTTCCCATAAAGATTTCCCTCCATGCATGCATGTGATCACACTATTCAATTTTATAGCTTCCCATATCTTGGTTTTGCAGTTTTTTATGTCCTTTTATTGCATTCCAATTGTGTTTGTGCGAGTTAAAAATAATAATAATAATAATAATAATACAACTTTTTTTTTCTCTAAAATATGAAGAACATGACAGAAAAGTACTTAGCGACATATCCTATACAATCGTAAACTGTTAATTGCTTCTTAAATCTAGTTAAGTGGATTTGGTAAAATCTACGAAAAACGAAACCAATAATGTAGGAAGATCTTGATGATTGGCTCAATGGGTAGCATCTACATCATCGCTATGATATAGAATTCGTCTACACTTTAATACCTTTCATAGTTTTATACTATTCTCAATCCATTCACTTGAATTCAATTCCAATATGTAAAAGGTCCATCAACTAATAATGCAAATAATTCATTGAATTTCAGCACAATCTAATATAAGAAATTCCTCAAATTAAAATTAAAATCATCTTCAAATTTAGTAACTCAACGAAAGAATAATTTCAAATTTCATTCCTCAAATAATTATTTTAATATGAAACCTTTTCTACAAACCAACAATATTACAATAAGCATTTCTAAACCATTCACAAAAATATACTCTTTACGTGAGATGATACACATGAATATAAACATCAAATTTATAATTAACAAATCTTAATTAAATTACCATAATTAACAAAGATGAATTCTTTCACCAAAAAAATCTGTCTACACCATAATTAACAAACAACCAATTAGTCCTATGAACATTTTTCTTCAATTTCTGTATATTTTAGTATGGGATTTTTTTAAATCTAAGACCCACCAGTTTTCCTTAACTCTTCTCCTTAATAATTCCTTTAAACTAAAGAACTTTATTCTTAATCTTCTACGTTATTTTCAACTCTCTGCTCCCAATTGTTCGCCTATGAAAATTTCACCAATTACCAAATAATTTGATAATCCAATTGTACAAAATTAATGATCATGATTGATGGAGTATCTATGTCTTATTAAAGCATTTTAATCAAGGAAAATGTTTTTTTTTTTACATTGTATGTATCACTTCACAGTCCATTTTTAAGAGTACTTTTGTCATTAAAAAAGTTAATTTTTGTATTTGTTAAAAAAAGAGGAAAATAATTGATGTAAAATATGTATAAATATTTGTTAGGTTTCAAAATATCAATCATTCCACGGACCAATTTTGTGAAACTTAGGTTGTACTTATTATAGCCCTCGAATCACCAAAGTATTTCCGGTTTGAAAAAAAAAATGTTTATAACATCACGTATTCTGTGAAATTCAACTAGACACAACAAATTAATTTCATATGATAATTAGTTTGAAAGTCATACGTAACTTGATTTATAATTAGTTGATAATATAAAATAAATTACACCTACAATAAGGTGCTCAGAAATTAACTTTAATTTCTTTTTTGGTGTTTTATTGTGATGTAAAATAAGTTTTCAGTAATGTTAAATTGGCCTCTTAATTTTTGTTAAGCTCAAACTTGAACACAATTCATTATACGGCTCGGTTATACTTTGGGCTTTTAATTGAAAAGCCCAACTCATTAAATTATTGGGCTGTAAAGCACGCATGACGAGCTATTTTGCTGTGATTTTGGTTTTGTCAGTTGGGATGATAAATATTATTTGAATATACTTAAAGAAACTTCTCAATAAATGCTTCATAAATAAAATAAAATATTTTTTTATTATAAAATAAAATAAAATTATACAGTTTTTCTTTTCTAAAATATTTATAGAAACTTTTCTAAATATATGTTCCTATGATTACATTATGTAAAATGTTGTCATATTAAAGTATATTAAATTGATTGTGGTAAAAATAATGAACGAAAAGGGAGAAATTGTAGGTTGGAATTTTTTATTAACAAAAACTAACATTAAGAACTGATTCTGTGGGAAAAAAAAGTGTTATCAGCTATTTATGTAAGAACGTGAATTTATATTTATGTTTGAATGTTACATGTTAAATTTTATAATGTCTCATTAACAACATTTTTAGAGATTAAAAGTTGTTAGTATTATACGGATTAATTTAGATACCAATTTATAAAATAAAAAATTATTGATTAATAAAATAGTTGTTATTATAAATAAATAATTGATAAATTTATTACTAATTAATTAGAAATTAATTTAGAAATCAATCTCTTTGGTAGCAAAAAGATAGGTAACTAATGTTTAGTGACCAATTTTGTTTTGTAACTAAAAACTTGATAACTAAATTTTAGAAACCAATTTAGAGAACAATTATAATTTTTTATTCTTGTGACTATTTTAATAACCAATAATTTTTTATTTTAAATTGGTCATTATGGTGAGTAATAATATTTAGTCACTAAAATTGATTTTTAATGAAACATTTTCTTGTAATATATATGATATTGATTATTTTAAACATTTGAATTTGGATTTTATGTGGAGTTTTTTTATGTTATTTCTTTGCTTCATTTTCAAAATAAATTGATTTATACTTTTTTTAGATTTTAAAATATATTATAAACTTTGTCAATATATTACAATAAATTTTTTTAAAGACAAACATAGAGCCAATACTAAAAATTTAGAAAAAAAAAATTCTAGATTTGAAAAAATTCGTATTATATGTATACTTTACCTTGGTTCATAAAACTAATATATTTGAGTTCTTTGAACTTAATAATAACAAGTTAGGTATATTTACATATGTTTATGTTTATAAAAGGAATGCAGAAACAAATTTCATTAATGAAAAATGACTGAATAATCACATATTGATGATGTTGGAAACACTAATAGTTTTAATCTCAACCGATAACAAAGTGAAGAGGGGATGTTCAGTAAAGTGAGGTTCCTAATATTCTTTTTAATCCCAAACAATGATAAAATATTAATAAAAAAAATTAGAAATCTAATGAAAAAATAGTATACTTTGATACGACAATGTATGACATGAAAAATCTATAAAATTAATATAGTATAGCAACTTCAAAAGCTCAAAAAATAAAACGAAATAAGTGGAGGTTTGATTTATTTTATTTCTGGAAGTTAAACTTAAATTTCGATAAAGATTAGAATAGTATTAATGTTCAACTCATTTGAGAAAGAAAAAATGTTTAATTGGATATAGCATGTAAAGATTTTAACTTAAAAAAAAAATCAAAAAACGTTTAAGGGAATAAAAAAAATTACATATAAGTCGATGAGAATGGAAATAATTTTGAAAAACACTATCGATTAAAAATAAGTATTTAACTTTACAATATAGGAGTGGTGAAATGCATATATAGAAAGTGTGACTTTCTTTTCTTAGTTTGGCAAGACAAACAAAAGCTCTCTTACAGAGAAAGGGGAAGAGGTTACTACAAAATTTACATACTAAGGCTTAATGACTGTAATTGAAGTGTGGGAGAACAACAACCTAAAACCTTAAACCTCTACATCAAAATGATATAGACGTCTAAAACAAAAACTAATAACATGTTGTCATCAATATAACTTGTCCCCTAAAAAGTTTAGGACACCCCAATCTCCTATATAGAATTATACATAAGAAATAAGGTATTATATGCTTAAATCTCATCTTTCATCCTTCAGGGTCACACCTCGAAACCATACACCATTGTATTAGTTACGACTTTTGCACTTTTCCACGGCCCTAGGTGCTGCAGTGATCACAACTCAGATCAATAGGTAAAACAATAAACATACACACCATAAATAATAATACATAATTCTGGGTGAATGGACGAGTTTTTCCCAATTCTACAACTATATAAATGAAGGAAAACAGAGTATAAGAGATTAATTTTGGAGGTACCTAGCCCAATTGCTTCAGAACTCTTCATTATCCTCAGCCTCTTGCAAGATTCAGTGAACATCCTAAAACAACAGTTCAAATCACTTTAGATTTGCTTCCTTAAACAGAACAAAAAAATTAAGGAATGAAATTGCACTTACTCCCAGGGGACATCACCAACTAGCATCCAATCTCCATCCTTGTCTTCATAAGTAAGAACATATTCTGAACCATGGAGAAGATCCATCAATCTACTTTCACTTAATTTTTCTCGACTGGAAGAAACCCCATAAGAGCCACATTGACCTGATCTTGTCAGTAAAAACATCATCAGAATATGTTACACAAACTTCATAAAATTCGATTTCATCATATTATCTTTTTGAATTGAAATTAGTTATATGAAAACCATTTTCTTCAAGTAGAAAGGAACTCACTGATTGTAAAACAACTAAACATCTTTTCGAGTGCCAAAGAGAGTTCCTTGTAAGTGCCAAAACTATTAAGATCCACTTTCCTCAAGTATGGGGCACCTTCCATGCTCACTTTAACATAAAGACATTCAGACTTGGCTTCTGCCTCAGCATCTTCATTCTTCTGAGGCTGAGAAGCCATTGAGTTCTTCCTGAAGGAACGGATTGGTGGCCATCCCACAACTTGCGCTCTGATTCAAACAACAACAAATTACACAATGATAGGGTCAATTTTCTTCAAAAAGTAGATGATATTTGGACAACTGAAATCTCAATCATATACCAAAACCAAAGATCACAGACAACCAACCAAGACATCCAAGAAAAGTTGTGGAACAACCAAAATAGCTATAACATGATTCTTAATCCTAGTAGAAGGAATAAATTCAAACTACATGGATCACGCAACGCCAACCAACATGGCAAAAAACGATTTAGAAACCAAAGCTTGAGGATAAATTCCAACTGACTACAACATAAAACTAAGAAAGAAAGAAAAAGATTAGCTTATCCACTTACTGTACCACCAGAAAAAAAACATCTTGCATCCAACCTCTTGAAAACACAAAGAAAAACTATAAACACTGAACAGAGACAAGACAAACACATAAAACAATTTAATAAAGTCCGAGCCAACATCAACAGATTAAGATAAAATAAAACAGAAAAAGAAACAATGCAACAAAAAATATTAAGCAGCATAGACAGTTATCTAATAGTTAATAGCAAGAACCAAGGGTAAAGAAAAATATATACTTGGCAGCTGGAGCAGAAATCTGAGGTTTGTTCTCATGCAATGGTTTTGGAGAGAGTGGAACAGTTTCTTTGAGAGCAGAAGCACCCAAAGCAGTTGGCTGGTTGGTGCAGTCTGTTGCAGTGAGTGTGAGAGACTTAGCAGCACTAACAGTTCCCCTTGCAGAGAACAAGACAGCATCTTTTCCCAAACCCACTTCAGATCCACCATTCCAGTTTCCAGAACCTCCGTGAATGGCATCGGAGAAGCCCCTCTTGGCCCCAGACACCACCGCACTCTTAAACACGCCCTCCCTCTCCGGCGACTCACGCCCTGGCAACCCAAGCCTTAGCTCAGTGGCCTTCAGGTTCAACCCTTCTTCGCAACCTCCTTTCATTGAAGGAACCTCTTCCAATGCCTCACACATCAACTCCACTTTTAACTGTTTCACAACACAAATCAAGAAAGAGAGAGAGAAAGAGAGAATATATGGAATTAAATAATCACAACACCACAGTAGAAAGAAAGATATATTTGTGCTGTGATGTTATGTGAGTGAAGGAGTGATGGAAGCTTTTCTCTCTGCTCTGTTAAGTAGTGTTAACCAATTGCATTCAAGGGAGTCAAAAAAAAAATGACAGGGAAGTGGCAACATTAAACAAAGAACGAGGATGCGGTTTGCAAAAGAAAACGCGGAACTGTTTCCGCTTTATTCTACAAATTTTAAAAAAAATTCTTTGAAGGCTGTGTTTCCTTTTTAGTTTTTTTATAAATTTGTGTGAACCTTTTTGTGACCAACTACTCCGACAATCCACACAAAGTATCCGCCATACTTTGCTTATTTTATACATATCTTCTCTAAAAATAAAGAAGAATGTGTGTTACATACAAAATGATATCTAACCATACCAGTTCAATAATGTTCACACTTATTCTAGTTTCCCACACAATCATCCTTGATAAATCAAACTTAAAAAGGAAAACAATAAGAGTGCTAAATTAAATAATAGAATTAAAACTCAATTTAATTTGAATATATTAACACTGTAAGAGATATACTTAATATTCAGAAGATAAGATTTTGTTAACCATAGTTACTCCCTTTGACAAGTTCTACAGTGTCTATGAAAATATATTGGGGATCTCAAGATAAATAAAGGTGATATAGAGAGATAATAGAAAAAACTAAAAGTAATATAAATTTGAAATTTTGTTTGTGTATATAGTTTATAGGTGTTGTTATTATGCTTTGTAGAATGTGCTAATTTGCACGAAAAAGCTAAGATGCTGTTTGGGTAGGTTGGTTTGCATGGAAGAAAGGTGAGACAGTGAGGGTGGAAAGGTGGAGTGAGGAATCAAAGAAAATGATGGAACGAACAGTGTCTCTCTCGAAAAGCCAAATTTTCATGCCTCTCAAAGATAAATTAATCTCTCACTGTAGCCACCTTCAGAGTTTTTTTTGGCTCTTATGCTTCTTAGATTCTCGTGAACAAAAGAAAAACAAAAGTTTGTTTAACATGCATTGGAGTCGGAGAGGACGATAAAGAGAAAATAAACCAATACCATATACAACAAAAGTGACAACTAATGAAAAAGGAAGAAATTCATATGTTCATAAAGAAAAAACAATAATAGAGAAAGTAATAATATTAATATTGATAAAGATAAAATCCACTCGTAACTAATTTCTATTGTGGGTGTTGTGACATTATTTTTACTACTTTGTCTTGAAGCATTGCTCAAAGACAATCATAGCCCGTAGAGACATGGGAAGGACAAAAACCCCAATACATAAAAAGGGTTAAATGATTGTACTTTATAAAAAAGTTGCAAATATAATTATAGAAGAATAAAAAAACTTGAATAAAGTCAAATAAAATTAAAATATATATATATATATATATTATTTTTATGCAAGGAAAAAATAATCAATTTCAACAAAAGATTATAATAATATGGCCTTAATTTTTAAGAATTTACTTTATAATCTATCTTGTAAGGTTTAAATAATTATCATACCATTTTTTTAGGACAGATATATTAATTAAAGAATTTTTCAAAATGTATAGGATATTTTTATTGACATTATTTGAGTTCAAAAAATAAAAAGGTACGAAAACTTATATGTACAAAATTTGGGATAGATTAACCATTGATAATTTAATTTAAAGTTATAAAAAATATATAACATAAAGTATCAGCTTCTCTTAAAATCCTTCCTGAGAACAAGCATTTTTAATTTGAAATACCAGAGAAAAAAGTGTAATATACAATAATATTTATCTGTATATCAAGAACCAATTTCCTTCTCTTTTTTGAACATATATTTTAATACAAAATAATACTATAAAAAATACATAGAAAATTTTCTTTGAAATAATTAAACAAGCCAAAATATAGGACGATAGCAGTAATTAAAAGAAAGAAAGTCCAAAACAAAATTTACATAACAAAGTTTTTTAAAAAGGCTAAACATATTATTGAAATAAATCTAAAATAATTTTACCTGACATATTATCGCAGGATTTATAAAGTAATATATTTATATCTATTTGTTCACAAGTGCACAATAAGTTATGGAAGCTATAAAGAACATTAGGGACGTTCTTGAATTTTAAAAGAAGTTGTATTTAAATTATTTTTGAACAACAACAATGTCATTCTTTTATATATCTTCAAACATTTTATCCATTTAAAAAAAAAAAACAAAACAAAAATTTTGAAATAAAAAACTTACATAGAAAAATATATCCAATGAATGGAATAACATACTCACCAAAAGAAGTCCTCACGAGAAATACGGGTTGGTGGGAGACAAAACGCCGTTACTTTGAGAAGGGAACGGTGTCTCTTTTTCTTTATAATAATTATGATTTTAACAAATGAAAAACTTATAACCTTTGACATATAATTATTCATTAATAATATAAATATATGATTGCTTAAATACTTATGTATTTCAATTAAATTTAAACAAGCAAGTGAGAAGAGTCATAAACAATCAATAACATTGAAACAGGTTTTCTAATGCATAAAAATGAGAAATATATAAAGAAAGTTATGTTCTATTGCTACATACTGTTAATTAGTCGGTAACCAATTTCTTCTGTTTTTAATAAAATGAAATAAGAATGTTGATTTCAAAAGTAGTTATTGTGTTTTCATATATTAATGATCTCAGATATTAAATATCATGTACAAAAAGTTGTCTATTTTGACTTCATACACATGTTATCTTTCTCTTTACGCATCATAACGTAGGTTTTTTTTTTTTTTTTTTTTAGGTGTAGAATGATTAAAATATTTTTTATTTTTTAATTGAACATTGTTCACATATATATAAATATTCCTGAAAATTTTTAATGGAAGACCATAGTTAGCCACAAGATAATGGAGGAACTTGTATGCTGTCTCCTAACTCTCTGACATTGAGTTTCCACTTAAGTACTATTTTTCTCACAAATCATAGTTAGACAAAAAGCAAACAAAATCTAATCTATTTGAATTATGCATTTGTGATTTTTTTTTTTATGAAGCACTTAGCATTAAAAATAATATTTTAACGGTTACACAATTAAAAGTCAAAGTTCAGCCACTGGATCCTTGGTAAATCAAATAATCTTACACTGACAACTTTTTAAATAAATAGTGTATATCTTTGACACCAAAAGGTTAATGTTCAGAATTTTTTGTTGATTCAAAATTAATTTGAAATCACAAAATTATTAGTCTTAATAGCATATAGTTCGAATCTCTTAATAATATTTAATATTAATTTAATTAAAAAATTATAATAAAATAATTAAACTGGCCAAACCTTTTTCATAAAAAAATATTATTTTTTAAAACCACATTTTTTCTATTTTTTCTTAAGATGATGCGTTTTTTTTTATCGATCCTACAACCTTTCTCTCATTTCTCTTTCATCTAACATTATACCAAATTTATGTTTTTTTGATGATGAAAATAAAAAGTAAAAAATATCATCTTAGTCAAATTTGTGTTTATTGTAATTTTTTACTGTTTTTTTCGTTAACATTTGCATGCAGGGGTGAGAAGATGAATATTTGTTAGTCTATTGACATAACAAACCGTTGGTTTGGAATTTTTTATATTAAAGTAGTTTTAGCTTTTTGTATTAAAGTCAGAACTTTTTGAAATTTGATATTAAATTATTAAATTTTTTAAGTAAGGAAAATTGGTTATAGTTTACTTTAGAATAAATGATCTAGATAGATGTAATTTTGTCATGACATTTTAACTTTTGTTCAAGAAATATGTATTGTTGGAGAATATGCAAAGTGTTGAGTTTTGGAATGGAGAGTATATGCGATGATATTTTTGTTAGAGATTTTCGATTGTGATTCTATATTTAAAATATAGTTAATATATCGTTTTACAAACATTACTAGTTAACAGTGTATTGTATGAACAAAATGTTGAATCGTTGAAAGGAATGAATACCATAATTTGTACACTGTGTGTGTAACTCTCAATGAATTGTAATATATATGTTGATAAAAAGAGATTATAATTTTATGTCATTGATGATAAACATGATGAAATGAAAATTTTGAAATGTTCTACCTAAATTTTGTATAATGAAAGATGAAATATGTTTTGAGTTGAAATCTATATATTTGTGATATATATTAATGAAATATATTAAAGTCACAAATTTGAGATGAGATGTAAATTATTATTTGTATTTATATAAGTAGTGAAACTTGTAATAGAAATACATTGACTTTACTAAGTGTTTTAAATCACATATAGATTCAAATCCTAAGTGATGATAAGTTGAACGAGAGTTTATTGTACATTAAAATGCTATGATTTCCAAATTTTTGTCTTAAACTTAACCTGAATCTATTAAGTTTAAGTATGATTAAATGGTAAAAATATTCATACATTATAAAACTCTTAATATATGATTTTTTTTTTTTTGAAAGACAATATATGTTCCTTGGTATACATCATTTCTTATGAAGATTTATTTGTAGTCTATACCTATGTCCCTGCAAAAGTTTAATGAATTGTATATGTAGTTATGATAATATGAATGAGAAGTGAATGGATGATATAGGTTACGAAAGTATACCTATATATATATATATATATATATATATATATATATATATATATATATATATATATATATATAAAATATATATATTATATATATATATATATTAAATATATATATATATACTATATAAAATATAAAAAAAATCTATTAAGTATTTTGTTATAAGAATAATAGAAAAAAATGACATTATCATTATCAAACTGATAATGATCGATAACTCTTTGGGTTTAACATATTTTTAAATAATAATCACATTAATTTTTAAAATTTTATTTAACTTTGGGTGAAGTATATACATATTAAAGTTTGAAGTGTTGTGTTGATTATTTTCTTTGCCGCAATTGAGAATGCCAATTGTTGAATATATATAAAAGGCATCATAGTATTCAAGTTGACAATGATTTTACTTGAGTGTCAACGCATAATTTGATGCTACAAAGTTTAATAGTATTATAAAAGTTTGAGAAGATATAAATGGTATCACGAGGTCTAAGGATAATATTAATCTATAATGGAAGAAGACCCTCACTTTATTTCCAAGAAAAAGTCTTGTTGCTTTGTTTGAATTTGAGACTAGAAAATGTAATAAAGGAAAATAATAGTAAAAAATAAGATTTAATGAGTTAGTTATGCATTTAAGATCGGGGATTAAGATTTAAACTCAATCTAAAGAAGTAGGAAACCGAAACAAAACACTAGATAGATAACTTTAAACTTAAACACCCTCTAATTCAATTATCAAACAACTACAGTTTTTATGCATCACGAGGGTAAAATCTTTTCACAAAACTGTATAACCAATGTGGACATTAAATTATTAATCGAAAATATTTTTTTATTGAGTGATACATTATTGTTTTGGTAGAAAAACAAAAGATACTAAAGTGGGTTGAATAGGAGGCTTATAACATCCCCGAATGGATTCTATTATTGAAAAATGAAAATTCTGTGTTGTAGTTTATGAGTTTCAGTAGTGAAAATTATTGACAAAAATAAGATAATTTTATAATATATAAATAAAGTATAAATCTTATTTTATAAGTCAATTTTATAAAATTGAATTAAGTTTAAATTTCAATTCTAATATTTCTCACTTTTTTTTTACCCTTCTCTGAACAAAACCATGATGATGGCAATCATGTGTATAAATCCAAACATAGGACAGTGTTAACTATTAAGAGGAGAATTTTTGTGCTTGTGGGTTAGTTAGGCCAAGCCCAATTAAATCTCCATCACAATCCTATGTTCCATGGTCGTGTCAATTTGTGGGGTCCAATTTGTCATGCATTTTGCCTACACTCATGCCACGGTCATAACTGGATAATAAGATAAGCCTCAGCTTTTTAACTAGCACTTGTGAGGATCCTAATCTCTTCTTTTCTCACTACTCAACTATACCATTCAATTTCTGTAGAATATTAGAATAATCCACTGTAACTCATAATAATCCTCATTCATTCTAACTTTAGCTTTCTATGGAGGCCCTGGTCGAATCTATTTATCCATAAATTTTGCACCTGCCAATTGTAATAAACAACAACAAAAAAAATTATATATTTTTCAAAGACAATGATTTAGTTTTGACTGTAATGTAAACTCTGAAGTTTTGTTTATTATCAGTAAAAGAAGCTGAAAAAGAAGTGCCAGAAGAAGAACAAACAGCAAATAACGGAAGAAAAGCTTATGAAAAACTACAGCTCCGAAAGAGGGAATTGAATAAAGTTAAACTCAAAAGTATGAAATGGTTGTCATAATCGAACCAAAGACTTTGTAGTAAAGGGTAGAAGACAGCATGAATCTTCAAAATAACACTCCCTTGACCCCATCAGGGATTTGATAAAACACAAGTGGAGTCCCAACCTACCTTTTTTCTTAATTTTATAGTCCTAAATGGACAATCATATTCCTGTATGAACAATGCCACTCTCTGCACATTTGATGCACTACATCACAGAAACTAGGCCCCACAATTTCAATCGCTTCCTAAGATGCTCCTTACTGAAATAAGTAACAAGAAAATTTAAAAAAAGTTATGTATGTGTGTGCATATGAGTGGGGTTGAGTATATCATCTCTGCATTATTTTTTCACAATGTATATAATTTAATTACCAGCGTGGGTGTAAAAATGCAATGGTAAAGAGTTATAAGATTAACTAAGGTAGGTAGAGTGAACCATCTTCTTTCCACGTCAATCAGAGATCACATCCAAACTTTTCATCATTGGTTTGTTTTTTCAGTCAGGGGGGAGGGGCTTCGTGAATGAAAAAAAAAAATGTTGTGAGAGTAAGATCTTAAGAATGATAATAATACGCAAAAGTAAGAAAGTCCCATCATGCAAAGGCGTGTGTTCTTTCACGTGTATGGAGTGGCTGGGGCTTCATTGCGCATGGATGTACTGCCACAATAAAAACAGTGTAGTGTTGAATCGCAGGGCATAAACAAACAACACATTCAAAATTTAAACATATAACATCATTTTAGGAGCTGAAATTATTATTGATGGCGTGGCAAAAGGAAGGTTGAATGTTACACTATGTTGTGATGTGAGTGCAATCCAAGCACACCACTACCCAAGTCAGGTCTTATTTCTGCTAAATGGAATTCACATTCATCCTTTTACCACAGAGTAGGGTCATATCAACGTCCTTAATCTTGTCACCTACGTACCACAGATGAATTTTCAGATATAACTCTAAAAGCCTCCAGGTAGTAATGTATTAGTATGAGTTGTAGAAAGTTTCACGTTAATTTGAAATAAAATAATAGTTAGATAAAAAATTGTAGTTATTAGTCAGAATGTAACTCTTTTTCTTTAAAAATATAATATAAGTTTAAGTGTCACGATTCAATTATGTTTTAATTCACTTAATCTCTGTCACAGAATAATTAATGTCACCTTTATTTGAAACAATTGAATTAAATTTAAAGTCTAATCAAAGATGACTGTATCAAACATGAATTATTCAAACTTATTGATTACCATTGAGCATACTCTTCTCTTGTAGCATGAAATCAGGAGATGGGAATTTCACCCTGGTGGTCTAATAATACTGGACCCATGGCCTATTCTTTTCCCCTACATCAGTAAAGTATGTGCAATCATGATGGTGTGCCAGCTGCTAGATTAACTACAAGGTGAAGTTGAGAAAGAGAAGAGTGTGACATGAGGGACATAAATTGATTGCTCTTTACCAAGGTAAATCTAACATTTGTGTCTCATCACAAATCAGCATCACCCTTTTACCTTGTCTTGTTCAAAGAGAAGTAACAAGGTCCTCAATATAAATAATATGCTAAGGTTGGTTATTTGGATGGACGGTGGAGTAGTGGGATATATAGCATAGGTACGTAGGGGGATTAGGAACAAAAATCTGTATGTTGGAACATATATTCAGTGATTTTATTCTCTTTCAAACTTTACTTTAATTTCATTAACTTCGCTTTATTAATTGGGTAGAGCGATAGGAGTGTACCGTGACACCGTACAAGAACATAATCTGAGCCTCTTTGGTTCAGAGGATATCGAGGATGGTGGTGGTTTAGAAGAGTTCAAGTCTAAATAAAAAATAAGAGGGTAAGAGAAAAAGAGAACTTTAGATAAGGTGAAGGAATATGTTGAAGTATTATATCGGATGCATAATAGAATCTCTTTTTCGAAACGAAAAATAAATAAATGTTTACTCTCACAGGTAGCTTTTATGTAAAATATGAATTCTTTAGAGTTTATGATTTTTGTCTTTAAAATTCAAGGAAATAAGAATTTTTTAAATGTCATAACTTTTTTAATCTAAACAAATTAACACTATATTCACGTTTACATAAATTATTTGAATGTAACTTGATTTATAATGAACTCATTTTGTGACGTGATGTGTTGAACTGTATAAATAAATAAATGTATAGTTATATTTATATTTTTATAAATAAGAAATAATCGTTAAAATAAACAAAGAAGGTAAAAAGTAACGTGGTGAACTAAAAAATGCCTTAAATAAAGAGAAAAAGCGAAACAACTTACATTAAATATCCTTCGCATTTAAGGAGGAACCGTGTAATTGTCTTGTTCCCGAATCTTGAAAATGAGTTGTGACCTACATATTTGTGTAACATGAACCTTTATATAAACAAATACATGATTATATTTGTATTTTTAAAATAAGAAAGAATCAAAAAAGAAAGTAAAAATTAATGTGATAAATTAAAGGGAATACAGAAATTTTAAATAAGAAAAAAAAAAAGAGGAAAAGTAAGATGTAAGTGTTTTGTTGCGTCAAAAATCTTGGAAAAAAATATTGTGAATACAACTAAGTCTAAACTCATTGTTTGAAGGTTTTTTTTTTTGAAGTTAAAGTTAAGTCTCTTTTCAAGTTAAAGTTAGGTCTCTTATGTAAATTCAACTTATATTTCATTAGTTAGATCTCTTATGTAAATTTGACTTATATTTTATTGTTGCTGAATCTTCTTAGTAAACTCTTTCAAAAGATTAATTAGTTCTAATGAGTGACATTTTCCTCACAGATGAAAAATTCTTATTAAAATCAATATTCTTTGTATATCTAAAAATTTGTATTACTAACTTAACTTTGTATTTTAGAAACGTAAAATTAGTCTTTTACTTCATCCTTCACCTCATCTCAAAAACTCTTTTGTCCTTGAAAATTTTCACTACATCATAAGTCTTTTTCTTCACTTCTCAAAAGTTATTTAAAACACTCAAGTTCTCCACTTATGATAATTCAAACGCATCAACAAATTATTATCATAACAAAGTCACTATATAATTCAACTTTTAATAATTATTTTAGCTGATATTTTGAATAAACTTCTCTAGCATATCAAAGTTAACCAATTTTGATTTTCTTTCATCAAAATATTCCTTTTAAATATTTTTTAATCAAATCACTTTCTTACAATATATATATATATATATATATATATATATATATATATATATATATATATATATATATATTTATATATATTTCAAACTATCTCGATTTTCGTTATTTAGCTTATTTATTACAACATTTCTCCAATCATATGTAATTATTTAAGTTATCTTGCAATATATGTTTATATTAAAGAGTAAGAATCCTGAAACTAATTCTTGTTACCCTCTCAATAACATTTACCGATTATAAAATATTTATGATAAATAATTTTCCTTTTTATTATAGTAATAAATAATCGAAAGATAATATAAATACTAATAAAAATTAAACTAATTAAGTTCCTTTTTAGCGTAATTTTTATTTTTTTTTTCTCTATTTTCTCACAGGCACACGTATTATGACAGAGCTGATCGCATCCACTAATACCGGTTGTGCCGAAAAGAGAGCTTTAGTGGCAACCCAATGAGTGTGGGACGTATGCACATAACACAAAATGAGTCATCACAACGCACCTATTTTCTTACATAGGATCAAGGCTCTATACTGCTGGTCGGGTCTCAAAAACAAAAGGAATGAAATTATAAGATTTATGAAAAGAAACAAAATTAGCAGTCCACGAAAATTAAAATTATAAAAAAAAATGTTAAGATTTTAAAAAGTTATCTATGTTGCTAAGCGGTGTTTGGAAACCTGTTTTTGAGATAAGAATTTTGTGCTACAAGCTTTTGGTTCTGATGTTTTTCTATCTTTGTTTTTGTTTCTTAATGGAAATCACGTATTTCCATGTATAATTTTATTTTATTTCCTTAAATTTCAGTTACATTAGCTTCACTCTACATATTTAACTTTTTACTTTTAGAGATATTATGGTATGACTTATAGTTTATTTTTTGTGATTTTGAATTTTCTTTTTAGAAATTAGTTACGTGTTTTTATGTTTTAGACTTTCTTTTAGAAATTGGTTATGTTTTTATCTTTTTGAGCTTTCATTTAGAGATTATTTTATGTTTTATGTTTTTGGATTCAAGTCTTATAGGGTTTATATGTTTTCTTAAATTTATGTATCTATATATAGAGGTACCAAAAATTGATATAAAGAGAGTCATATTATATGCATTTGCATTATTTGAGAGAGAATTCTCTTATTTTTTGGATTAAAATTCTGATAATTATTAAAAATTAATATTTTTGTGACGAATCTATACCTGACTTATCAATTTGTTAAATTGTGATGTCTTTTACCCCTATTTTATTCTTTGTTCTTTTCTGATTTATTTTTGTTGTGCTTCTTAAGGATTCATATCCAGAAACGATCATACTATTGGATAAGATCGTATCAATAATCAACTATGAAATTAAAGTAGGATAATGTTATCAACAATTTATCATAGAACTTTTTTTCCTTTTTATTTCTCTACCTTAAAAAATTGTCTTATGAAAAGTCTCGAAATTGAACATGTAACAATTTTTATTTCACCATTTTATTATTGAATAATCTTAATATTATTACTAAAAGAATGTAACATGTTATATTGTTGATGGATTGAAATAATATTTCCTAGATATCAATTTGATAAAGTTAGTGAGTTTTTAGGTCACTAGTTAAACTAGTAAGCCTATATTTAAAATACATGAACATACTAATGTTAAAAGTTACATTAAATTAATATATATATATATATATATATATATATATATATATATATATTGTATTCATATGTATTATGGATCCAGTAAAATTATTTTTCTTGTTACTGAGAAATGAATCGGGTAATAAACATTGTCTTGAAAAATAAGAAAAGAAAGTTAATAAGGATTAAAGACATGATTATTAAGTTTGACATTTACAATTGTCTAGTGAGAAGGACTTCTAGATATAGATGATCAACATGAAACATATCTTGATACAATGTATTTATCTTGTTCAAGAACCTAACAATTGACATCGTATTTGAAAAGTACCATAGAGGTGAGGGACTTATGGGTAAACTAAATAAATTTTAATTAAGAGTCTATGATGTATGGTCACGTTTCAAAGAAACATTACAAGTAAACCAAGTATTAAAATGAGAGTTTCAAATGTTATAGATAAACGAGATAAATAATATACAAAAATATAACGCACAAATATATTCTCACGATACTGAGTTAAAATTCACATTAAATATATTATTTGAGTTAACTTATAATTCATAAGAGCCCAACAAATCGAGCACACAGTTTTGAAGTTTAGAAAGTTATAAAAGTGAAACGTGATCATCAGAAAAGTGAAATATTCCTATATTTCCTTCGTTAACCACAGTCCTAATTTTAACCATTTTGGGTATTGTTGCAATTCTAGTACTCTGAATTGGGAAGCAACATCCACCATTATTATAAGCCATTTTTCATTGAAAGGTAAAGAATATTTGAAAAGCATTGAATGACACATAATGATGTGATTGTGGAGTGTGGAAGACTTTGAGCATTCTGTGTTGGAAGACTTTGAGACGACTTGAGCAGTGAGTTGAACGTATAAAGAAATTGTAGCAAGTGCTAATTTGACTTTTGAGACAAATAGCTATGGCTACTACCTTCAAGCCACACTAAATTAATATCTTTATAATATACCAAAAATGGAAACACTGAAAATTTTGATTTGCAGGTGGAACTAATCATTTTTTCTACTTTAAAAAATTATGATGTTTGACACAATAAAATATGGGAAGAAAGCATAAAAAAATAAATGTAATAAGGACTTTATTCCTTCTCATGACATAAATTAAACTTATGTATTCACATTAACAATCAGGTGTGTGAGCAAGACAACAATTTTATCATTGTGAATTGAAATTCCATTTAAAAAGAAGTAAAGGAAGAAATAAAAGATAGACCGACAGATTTTTCATACTATTTGTATTCAATCATAAACCTTATGGTAATTCATAATAAGGATAATTTCTGATTGATAAGCTTTTACAGAAGACATGCCTATTAAATTCTTAGTAATAAGCTATATTGAAAGCAGTGTTTCTTTTTCTATTTAAGCTGATACGTAGCACAAACACTCTCGTGGACTTAGCAGCCTCTCTTACTAAGGGAATCATCAGAAACCCGTTTCAGAGAGCTTCATGAAATACATCAACATATTGTAGTTCAAACGTGTTCAATTGGGAAATTAAATTTTGTATTATTCACTTACATACTAAAATTAAAACTAAAGAACTCTTCAAAGGGATTCAAAAATTTTAAGAAATAATTGAGGGCATTACAACAGACACAGGGATGACTTCACCTAAAAGTTTATAGCTTCTTCGTGTATTTTACCGTTCTTCGGGTACGAAAAGATGTTTATGAAGCATAAAATAATGAAGTATCATGTGAAATAATTGATTAATTATGAGGTAGCTTTATATAGTTCATCCCAGGTGGCAAGTTTTTCCCTAGGCTTGTTCCTTAAACTTCCAAGCCTCCTTTCTTCAGAGTCTATCTTTTCCCAATCACCGAATGAAACTATTCTGACATTTCTATCATGCAGAAGCTGGAGAAGTCCGTCCCTGCCTGGTTTTCGCAGGGCTGATGACGAAATCAACCCTCCTTTTTCAAGGTCTTCGGATATGCTTGAAACCTATCAAGTCAAAATGAGTACAAAATACAAAACTTACGTAAGTAATTTATTGCACAAGTATAACAATTACCAAGACATTTTACTATAATTGATTTCACTATCATCTTGCTACTTCTGTAAGTTTAACTGGTATGGGAATAATATGTATGATAGAAAAGAATAAGATACATACAGTTTCTTCCGCACAATACAGGTTTGTGGCAATAATGCCAGTTGGTCCTCTCTTCAGCCAGCCACAAACATACAAGCCCTTTTCAGGGACTCTGGGATCTGAAGGGTCACTCAACACTCTACCTCTATCATTTGGAACTATACCTGAAAGGTAACCATCATATATACACAACTATGAGCTCCTGTCAGATCACACGTTTACATACATCCACACATCATGTTTCTCGGCATGTCTGAAAAAGTTCCATCTAAATGTTTTTTATAAAACAGGAGAGACACAAACCAGGAAAGTTGGGAATCCGCCAAAATCTTAGTCCTATAGCTACAATGAGAAGAATGTAGAAAATAAAAATACATCAACACAAGAGCAACAATCCATTTACTTATCTGTCAAGGAACACCCGTAAAAAACACAACTAGACAAGTGAAACACAATAGTGTAATTACAAAATCATGCCATGAAAAACCAAGAAAAATACACTGAAGACTATTTTCAGGAGAGTGTAAACTTCTTCTAAGCCTAAGAATAAGAAAGTATTGTAAATGCTATTTGTTTTCATTTCATTTCCCAATTGAAACCATAGGATCGACAAAACTACATCATTTGTTTCCAACGGTTTGGGGAAGTTTGGTATGGGAAAATGTTTCTATTACATTTTTTGTTTTCACCTTTAAAAACAAGGTGATTTCTTCTAGAATTAGTCATTTTTTAATAAACACTGTTTTAAACGTGAATACTTCACCAAAGAATATGTAACATCGATTAACAAAGAATTAGATGAGAACTGAATTGATTGAGAGCATCGATTACTCATTCACCTTTCTTATGATCAAAAGGTAAGCCATCAACCGGTACTGATTTGTAACCAATGCTCTTAAGTACCATCCTACAAAAAGCCAGCCAGTTGCACCATACTATTACTCTCAACATTGTGTGACAACAATAGATGAATAAAAATCTTGAGAGGCTGCAATCAGTCATTTAAAGAGTATAATAACAATTTCTTTATGATGTATATAGATTATCAAAAAACATGGATCTTTGATTATAATGCTACCATCAGAAAAGATTTCATGTCAAGCAATGACAATTAGTAATCATAAATAAGATGATACCCGCATTTTATATCTTCAAACTCTCCAGTTCCAATGGCAATCTGTTTGCCGTGGCTAACACCTGCAATAATTAGCTGAATCAGAAATCACAAGTAATCCATTGCACAATAGACTACTATGGACTTAAATGTACTAGTATATAGCAAAGCTTTAAAAATGGCTTATATTAAGCATTTTACGAAAGCCCAGTACTGTACAACTTACAACTTTATATATTACTTTGTCGCCAATACTATAGAGCTCTAACTTCAAAGTAAAAAGTAAATATTTGGACAAACAAAAATTACCCTGAAGAACCGTCTTCTCAAAGTGCACCCCAGAAACATGGCCAGCTCTCTCTTTCGACTCCTGAAAATCATTTGGCTTACGGAAGAAGATGAAACGGAGTTCACGCTGGTTCAAACTGGTATGCTTAGGTTTTGCTTTAGCAGCCTTAGATAGCAACTCGTGAACTCTTCTCTGTATTCGGTTACTCTTAAGTTCTTCCTTTCCCAGTTGACAGCATCAACACAGATATAAGATAACATCAGTGAAAAGGAATCAACATTATTTTATTATCAAAATACAAATATTAATATTCTTAATTTAGATAAGAAAAATAGGAATTTAGAAAACATATGGTACTAAGGGAATCCTAGTCCTCCATGCTTTTGGGTGAAGATGATTGAAAACAGTGATTAAAGAACTAAAAGTAGATTCATCTTATACCTCATCAACTGGGGTTAAAAGTAGATCAGATTCCTGAATTAAAATATCAACATTATGAATACCTGTAAAATAGACCTTAAAGCTTCAGTTTCCATCATGAAATAGCATGTAACTCTTAGTATATGACAATTAATAAATTAGTAGGAAGTAATCGGCACTAATACAGATCAAGATGAGAAACCAATTACAACATGTCAGATTGTAAGAAAAAAGTGATGATAAGGGCTCCATTTCATTTCAGACCGAGTCCTCAGGTTGTAAATGGTTTGAAATTAAAGGCCTATGAGTAACTAGAAACAGGTGCATGAGTAAGAAGCACTCGTAAGTATTTGGAAGAAATCAGTAAGGGACTGAACTCGCATAAATCAATGGGAAGTTGGAAGCGAACAAGCAAGGTAATTACTAGGGATACAAATTAAGAAAGTATTAGTTTACAAAGGAAACTTTGAAGTCTAAAGCATTATGTAGTACATCACATAGCGGAGGCATAACCATTTTTCAAAACAGTTCCATAGGAAAAAACCAAAATCAAAACCAAATCAAAGTATCTAACAAATGTGAACAAGAAAACCAGATCGCTAAACTAACTAGGTATAAGAGTCGATGCAGAAGTTACCAAGAATTTCACGTAGTTCTTTTGCAGTACAAGCTGCTTGTGCTGGACCACGTCTTCCAACCAAATAAACCACCCTGAAATATTGCTTATATTACAGAAGGCAACATACGAGATGCCAATGAGACTATCTGGTTACTTCAACTAATGCAACTAAGAACCTGATAGAGCTCTCCTCTAGGGTAGCCAAAGCATGACTGGCAATATCAGTTGTTGCTAACTCAGTGGTAGGTCGTAAAAGAATCCTTGCAACATCTAAAGCAACATTTCCCTGAAATTAAATAAAAACTTTAAATCCAAGTTAAAATTATATCTATAGAAAATCCATTTTCACATCACAAGTATGCTTTTTAGTCTAAACATTCATTAGATTGTCTTTTTTCTAGAAAGAAACTAATACAGCTTTGGAATGGTAGGACACGATAGGTAAAGGTACCTGACCAAGGATTACAGCTGAATCAGTGCTCTTTAGGTCTGGCTCAAGATTTTGTCCATCTGGGTGCCCATTATACCACCAAACAAACTCCCTAGCAGAATGTATCCCTTTCAAGTTCTGAGAAGGAGAAGAATATTAAAAATCATTGAAATAGGAGTGACTCAAACTATCAGCTAGCATAGCCATCACATAATAAATGAACATTAAGATATTGCTTATGCCATTAGAACACCAAAAACTCTAGCAAATTCAGGAACGAAAGTAATAAATCGAAGTTACCTCCCCAGGAATACCAAGACTTCTATCACTTTCAGCGCCATATGCAAGGACAACCTGCCCAACTTCAGAAACTGATTATTGAAACGATGGTACAAATGACCAATATCTACACTTTGTTACCATTAACACAAAGAATCAAGAATTAGAGCCTCACCACATGATACAGCTCACGTAATTCAGAGAGAGAAACGCTTGATCCAAGGGTCACATTACCCAAAAATGAGCATCGTTCTTGTTGTGCCACCCTTGAAAACTGGTTGATGACAATCTGTTGCAAGTTTTCTGGTAAACTAAGCTCAATGGTGTTACTCTCACCAAAGAAAATAGTGAAATCCACAACACCATAAAAATAAAAAATAATGTTTTGAAATATTTCTTCAAGTAAACCTCAAAATTCATCCTTAAAAAATTTGTCATCTGGAACAGTAGTTCCTAGCAAAAGCCCCATTCTAGTCCCTAAGAATCACAAATCATAGCCATATAAGTCCACATACACCAGACAAATTAATCCCTCACAATCACAACACCAAATATATAGCCATCACATATCCAAATATCTGCAGTGATTAGAATTAAACATTTATGCAATCGGCGTATTGGAACCAATGGAAAAAGATTGAACAGCTTATATTAATTTAGTAAATCGAACTAACACACATAGAAGATTTGAGTTGCCCATTCTTCATCCAAAAGATCCAACCTACTGACTGTGTGTGAACACATGATTCTCGCGATTGCACAAATTCGGTTTGATCAGGGACTAGGCGGAAAATTTTTAATTTTAGGAACTACTGTGGCATGAGGATTTTACACCATTTCTTTTTTCACTACTACAAAACCAAAACATCTAAATAGCTATAACATAATATAACTAACAACTTCTTTTTCTTCCCCACTCCGTTGCAGGCAAAAAAGATCCCATTAACATCACATACATTATGAAAAACACCAGTGCTAGTGAATTTTGAAATAGAAAAACGGTGCAAGAAACAAGAATGTGGACCTTTGTTTCAGGGTGATCGGGTGCAACACCAGAGCGAACCAACCCAAAAGGTGTGGGCAACCTGTCAATGATATCAACTTGTGCTTGTTGGTGCGCCTTCAACATCTACAAAGAACCCATTCGGTTACAGTTATCCATTTTCACATTGAAAGCCTAAAGATTAGGGTTTACCTTCTCGGCAGTGTAGAAACCAGCAGGGCCACTTCCAACGACACACACCCGCAATGGGTTTGAAGAAATGCCCGAGAAGCTCCTACATAGCCACCTCGTAGCTCGGAAAATTGCTAATTTTTGCATTTTATTATCTGTGAGAGAGAGATAAAAAAAAAAAAAAAAAAAAAAAAAATGGGAAAAGAAATACACAAAATGGTGTTGGGTTTTTTCTGCAAGAAGGGTTTTCTTCTTGGGACGGAAATCAGAATCACCTGTACTGTGTCTCTCTCACAAACAGAACATTATCGGAGGCGATCCGACTTGAAATGTTTCGGGTCTGGATCGGTTTGGTGGAAACATATTTTCGGCTTAATTCTAGACTTGACAGATCCAATTGAACTGGGCCAAATTATGACATTGGCGGCTCCTTTAGGGCCTTTTGTTCTTGCCCTACAATTTCTTTGTGCACCCCAAATTTTCACGTGACCATAAAAAGAAGGATTCAAGATTATTTATTTTGGATTATTTATTTTTGAAATTTTCTGGAACAAATTTTTTAAAAATTTCAGAATATAATTTCTGAAACAAAATTTCTTAATTTTTGGAACAAGATTAATGGAATAGGATTTTTAAAACTTATAAAATGTTTTAAAGAACAAGTTTTTTTTTTTTAAAAAATTGGACCTCTTAAATAAGTTTTCTGAAATGTATATAATACTTTCTGAAACCATTTTTCCAGAATGAGTTTTCCAAAACAAAAGCATTTCTTTAGGCACGGCTTATTTTTGCAACATATCATCATTTATTCATGATTATCTAAATAGAAAAAAAAACAAATTTATTTTCGATTTTAAGATAAAAAATAATAAAGAATAAGAAATTAGTCTAACTTAAACATGATAAATTTAATTACAAAATTAAATAAAAATTTCAGAAATGAAAAACTAATCATAAAAAAAAAAAAAAATAAAATACAAGCAAATGGTTAATTTATCATTTTGCTACTGTACAATGAGAAGCAAGGAACGGAAGCAAATTGAAATGAAGGAGTGATGCCTCAAAACATGTGATTCAATGAAAACGACTAACTTCTTTGCAACAAAATGTCACATACACCAGTCATGTTCATTCACTTGTAACGAAGAACAATTCATAGGAAAAACTTCTTCGGAAGAAAAATAAAACTTTACGTTTTTTTTTAATTTTTTAATTTCTTTTTGTAAAAGCTATAAGTTCAACCATATTTTATCTTCTTCTTTTTTATAATTGATTGTGAGAAACTTCATTTTTAAAAAATAATGTTTTTAAGTGTCACGACATAATTATGCTAAATAGGAAATATAGGTATTTTTATTCAATATAATTAATCAGTTGTATGATTAACATTTATGTCACCTTGACATAATATATGATTAAAATTAATTTATTTCATGTCAAACAGCCAACAAAATCTTTACACTTTCTACACTTTTATTTTACTTTTTTTTTTTCCTTTCTTCCTTTTACTTCCTTTTTCCTAATTCAAATATGCCAATAATAATAAATTCAAGTCTGAAATTTCTGTGAGTTGAATGGTTTGTGTTAAGTTGACTAGTACATAAAATTTATTTCACGTTTTCCTTCCTTTTGAAGAAGCACATGTTTTTATTAACCCACCACTTGCTTCGTCAAGTTACTAACTATTTCAACAGTTTTAACCTTCAATAAAATGTCTGCTTTACAATGTCTACTTTTGTTGTCGTTTTATAGCTTTTTCCACAATGAAATAAAAGTGGTTCCATTCAACAAAAGATGATTAAATCCGAAAACCCAGTGCACGGGTTTAACGATGCTATATATTGCCTTTACCAATGTTAATTAAAAGGTTCTTATACGTATATTTCCCAATATCACGTAAGTCGCAAGAAGAGAAAACGACCGTATAAAGTTCAAAACACGTACGTATGTATAAAGTGCATGCAAACACGTACGTACATGTATACGTATACCTCTTTATTGATGACGTTTAACAAAAACTTAGTTTATCCTCGATATTTTATATTGAGTGATTAAGGGTAGGGTTGGTGAGAGATTGTCAATGTCACGAGTGACGTGAGCATGACGTGGTAATTAATTAGCATGTTTAAAAGCAATGATAGAATATTAAAAATTTGTGGCTGTGTGAATTTACGAGTAAAAAAAGGAAAAAGCAAGAGAAATAATTATAGTATGGACCCGATGTTGATTTTGGAATAGGGAGATTTACTCTTTAAAAAAAGGAGAGGGAAAAAGAGAGGTGTAATTTTTGGCTTTTTGCTTTATGTGTATCGGAAAGAAGACAAAGTGGGCCCGGGATTGGGCCCACAGCACTAGGATTGAGTAGTTGTGTCCAAAAACTTTAGCTCACTGTCAAATATTGAAAAGCCCAAATAGAAAGGAGTTCCCTTTGTATAGAACTCTTTTCGGACTATTACAGCCAACCCGGGCCCACAAACCGCCTATCTCACCTCCTTAACTACTTTTTCAGGTCGATCTCTTTCCACCTTTTTTATTTTTTAAATATTTTTATTTCAATAAATTATAATAAATTGAGTCTGAAACAAATTGTGTTAAGCAATGCCTCGCACGAGTTAATAAGCACTGGCACAGATACTTAACGAGATTTTCACGAGTTACATCACTGGCAAAATTGAAACTTTTGTCTTTCTAGAACACCAATATAATCCTTATTAATTAATTACATAAACCTTCATTGGTGTTTTTATAATCTAGATTACCATTATTGTAAAGCGTGTGGTTCGACTAGTATTGGTTGGAATGAAATTATTGAAGCATAGATAATAATTTTTAAAGTCTTTTAGACTAATAGGTTTAATGGAGAAAACAGATTTAACACTCGTGATAATGAGTCTATATATTACTACTTTATACTTCACCTTCTCAATGTATTCTCACATAAAACAAATGACAAGTTTAAACTTTTTTTTTTTTAATCAAAGCTAATTTTGTTTTTATAAATATGGACAAGTCACGTTAAGTTATACAATTTCATTGTGAAAAAGTTATATTTAGATAAACTTATCTAATGTTTTTAAAGATAAAACTGTATAAATATAAATTAAAGTTATACCGTTTTAACACAAATTTCAGTTTAAAAAATATTTTATATTAGTCATATTAATTTAACACGACTTAAACATAATAAAATCATGACAAATGGCACGATTTTCTCATATTCGTAATTCTTTAAAATTTTATGTATTTTGATAAATTAAAAAAATACATTAATTTGGTTAAAAAACCGAACAATATGCAATGTCCAAAGTGTATGTTGAAATTGATCAAAATTAGGCTACACACGTGAAACAGTAAATGAAAAGAAAATATAGAAACTTGATTAGTTTATTTCATACTACGAAAAATAAAAGTGAGAAAATAAATATTTAAAGTAATGGTAAGAATGATGAAAAATATGAACCTTTTTCACTGTAAAAGAAATATATTTTCATCTTTATTAGTTTAATTTTTGGGTATAATTGTGACAGTCCATGGGCCTTGGCCCATTTTCTCCCTCTAACTTTCTTTCAAATTTCTGTCTTCATTCTTTTATTTTGTTTCTCGTATTTTTTTTTAAGAGAAAACCATTATAATTAAAAAATAATTAAATATAAAGTAATTTTATCCCATCAGAACTGAATTTACAGTAATTGTTTTTGTCTAAAATTTCATTACTCCTAAATTGCAAATGTTTTCAGTATCACTTCTGTCTCTTGTGGAGAGATATTGCTCTCAATTAATGCCATTGTTTTTTTGTATTTTTTTTGTTGCACAATTTTTTCATGGCGGAAGTCAGGTGGAACAAGTCACAATCTAAGTGAAATTCTAAGTAGGACAATTGTTGAGAAAAAGATTATTATAGGTTGTACAATTGTCCCGTGGCAGAGGTAGGTGGGCCAAGTCACAATCCAAGTGTGTTTAGTCTACTACCTACACTCTTAAGTAAAAAGAATTGCATCCTAACTAATGACCATAATTATTTGGTATAATATAGTAAGCGTTTGATCCTAGCATTTTTAGTGATACCTACCTTGAGAGTTTTCGTCTCTCTTTTACATAGTACTTTAACTATCCTAATGAGGTAAATAAAACAATTTAATTTAAAATTATGATGTGTAAATGCTTTTTATGTTTTTAATATACAATTTATAATTGAATTTAATTTGGAATTGTTGGTGTTTTTATTGGTTTTACATCTCTGAATTTGGGTTTAACATGATTATATTAAATGACATTAGTGTCATTATGCAAACCATACTTTGTGTGTTATTTTATGCATTTTTAAACTTCTTGGAATAACTTAATCAAGTAGTTTGAAATTGAAATTTGTTTTGGAAAGATTTTAAAGAATTTGTTATTTTTGCATAATCTTCCTAATATATGCCATTTACAGAACCATGATTCATCCAAATTTTATATCTTGGACAGATCTTGATGCGTTTAACGAATTTGATAAATTCACTTAATAGATCAAATTTGACATAAGGTATTTCAACTGAGAGTAATTATAATATTTTTCTAATTAGATTTGCTGGGGAAATTTTATTGCGGTAATTTTTTTTAATACTTCAATTTGATTAAATGAGTTGGAAATAGTATAGATGTTTTATATTTTTTGGAATATCAACACTGACAATTTGTATGATAATTGTAGGTAATTCGCGTATAATGTTCATAATTAAATTGTTTGAAATTGCATATGTACACAAAGGATTAGGAAGGTAGGTTTAACTTTTAACTATAAATTAAAAATTTAATTAAGAATTTGTGAAGTAAACCCCTAGATGATAATTTCATCAAAATAAATATTCATTATTTAATTTCAGAAGTAATGATTCACAAAGATAATAATTTTTAAAAGTTTTCCCTTTCTTTTGCTCCATGGGCATTGTCACACCAGTATAAACTCAAAATCTTTCAAAAGACATGCTTTAATTAAAAGTCACCTGTGAAACTCTTTTGATCCTTAACTTTACTTTAGGATTAAGTCTGGTATGTTATAACATTATCATCCGTTAATATTATTGAAGACATATATGTATTGGTATTATGTTTTATTAAATAGATAAACTATATAAACGTTAAATTGTACACATGCGAGGTAGGTGCGTCATTTCATAAATTTTAAATCGATTTAAATGTCTAGTTACATTATTAATTATTTGTTTTGAATTTAAAATTTTGAATAAACTGATTTTGGCTTACAAATTCTTCATTATTGTGAATCAATCAGTGTCGAAACTATCCTTTTCACAACTTTTTGTTAGACAGTAGTAGGTTTCAACAGTACATCTGATTCCATTTTTATAATTGTTTTAGAATTTAGAATTATGCCCTCAGACACTGAGTTGACCCCTTGATTCAACTTCTAAGATATCTTAATTCTTAAGATCAAATTACGGATTTTTGTTTCCTCTATCTTGAAAACGATTGTGAGAAATAATTAAAAAATAATGATATCGTCACCGAACCCCTCAAACTAAACGAAGATATCTATCATTTTAATATTTTTTTATCGATAATTATTAGATGTTAGTTTTTGTTAATAAGGGAGTTAATCACAATCTTCTGTGAAAATTCAAATTTGCGTTTAAGTCTTACATCGAGTAAAAATGAGAAAGTTGAGCACCATATAAAGATGAAGACTTATAAACTCATTGTCTTAAGGTTTTGGGCTGAGAATGATACCAATATCTTATATGTGAATTAGACTCATGTCTCATTAGTGTTAAATCTCTCCGATAATCATCGAAAGACCCAATACCACTTTCTTTTCTAAACTAAATTGGTTAGTGGTAGAAATCGAACCCAACAATCTGATTGTTAACAGAATATTGAATCCTCACCAACATAATTAATTAAAATACTTTCTTATAATATTGGCATGAAATATTTATCAAGTTTATTATTGATCGTTAATATCAGGTGAAAAAAATTACTTAACCACTTTCAGTGAATTAAGTAATAAGCATTAAATTAATTTTTGTATGTTCTTATCTTTTTATGCTTCATGGTTGGAGAAACGGAGGTTAGAAGTGGATGAGTGAGTGAATTATACAAGTGTGACAAAAGATTAGTTAAAGTAAGATTGTTAATTAATTAATTCTTGAGTGTTTGACTTTGTTTCTCTTTGATGAGAGTTTCACTTTTGACACATGAGAGGGTAGAGAAAAAGCAACGAGGAAAATGAGCATTGTTAATGTATGTAGATGATTTAAAAATAGATGTAGTGATGGAGGGTGCAATTAAAAAATAGATAGTGTGAATTATTTTCCACAAGATATACGAAAAGACAAAATAAGTAAAGATAGTAGGGTTGTAAGAAAACATTGTGCATAGGGCATTGGAATTTGTATTTAAAGTAAGTATGTATAAACTATAGAAATATGAGTATCAATTTCTTACTCAGAATGATTGAAGCTTTTATTTATAATCAACTGGGATCCTGCATGCCTTTTGCTTCTCTGCCAACATTATTCCTTCCCACATTTTTAAAGTTACTCAACACTTCACTATTTTCCTCCAAGATATTCACGTGCATTAGTTTCTGAAAACTAAATATTCATTTTTATCATTTATATATAACTTATATGTTGAGCTAATTAGGGGTGTACGAAATCAAACTTAAAAAAAATTAAACAAGACTATATTATTCTTTCATCAATTGCGCCAAACCTAACTATCACACCTAAATAAAAAAAAGAAAAGAGAAAAAAGAGGTGGTACAATTGATGTGTAGTGGAACTCAAATCACAATTGAAATGATGCATATCACAATATCATCTCGTGTGCTTCTTTTATTTCTAGCCTAAGAAAATAACAAAGTTTTTAGATATTGAAATTGCACTTTACCTTTCTCTCCATTGTAGGGTTGTTCTCTACATTTAGAAAGGAAAGTAGGACTAGGGAAGGGTTAGCTTTTGGGACATCCTATTAACCTACATTTTTATTTATATTTTCATATTCTTGTTATGTGTTAACTAAACCGTCTTGGGATCATCTTCAAGAGGCATAATAATGACCTAATTTTAAAGGAATTCCGAAGCATGTGATGAGGAATCCGATGACCATTTTTTAAAATTTTTTAAAAAACACACTCTTTTCAAGTTTTTTTATGGATAAATATTGGGTTTCAAAAACCACATTCCAAGTTTCAATATTGTCGTTTTAATGTGTTACACAAATAATTTAGAGTTATGAGTAGGATTTGCTAATTATGATATTGTCTAAGAACATCATGCTCATCACGCGGATTCATATTAACAATAATTCTTTGGTTACGTGACGGGAAAAGACAAAGCACCCCGATATTAACACTCTAATTAATGATCATGGATTGTAGAAAGTAATTGTAGTAGATTATTAGCAATTACTTTTACTCACGTGTTTAAATTGCAACTTTTACTTATAAGTTATGACACTAATGACTAATAACTTAAGCCGTTTGAGTATATAATTGAAGTTCAATTTTCATAATGTGAATAGAACAATAGTTAAGTGGAGTGAGCTATTTTTAAGCGATCAAGTATACAAAAATACACGACTCTTAGAGGGGTGAAAATAGCAATTATTTTATAACAATATTTTTCCCATTTATTTGTTGTTGCTAATAATAGAACATATATTTGACTTAAAAACTTGCGTGCACTCTTTGGTATGAAATAAGTTTTGGCTATGTTGATCACAAATGTGATTGCTGAAATAATCAAAATACATGTTAAAGAAGGACATACATATATAGATGACGTAAAAGCTAGGTCAATGTCTTCCTTTTTTTTTTTTAATTATAAATATGTACACGGTATAGAGATGAGAAAAAAAAGCACATAGTTGAAAGGAAAAGTTAAACGTGTACTACTAAAAAGACAATTATTAAGTGGGAGGGGGAATCCAATATATAAATTTATTTAAATATATTATTTAAATAATTAAACGTAAGACTATACCACGGAGATATTTTACATATGTTTAAATAATTTTGTTTACACGTGATTAAAAAAACAACAAACTAAACTAATTTGTAAAAGAAAATAAAACTTGATTTTTTCTTACTTTATAGTTTATTTAATTTTTAAATGAGAAAGAGGGTAAGGTAAGGACAAGAATTTGTTTCTCGGGAAAATAAATGAAAAAGTGTGGGACTGAGTGTAGAAAAAGGAGGTTGTGTCATGTGTGTGTTACCAAGAAACGACACCGCACCTATAACCAAGATTTGGGAATAGGGTATGTGCTAAGAAAGACAAACCCCACACTAGCTAAACTATGTGTCTATTACTTATAAATATCTTTATATGCTTAAAAGTTATATTCTTTTTCACTTTTTAAAAAGTTATATTCTTTTTACTGCGGTTACTTCAGATTTTTTTTTATTTACGTAATTCGTGTTTATTTATTTTTTATACTTTTTCTGTTTCATTTTTCTATTATTATATATTTGAGAGGACAATAATATTGATTATTAAATTTTGATAATTTTTTCTTATAAAATGATACGTTATTTACTAAGTAATTTTTAAATATTAAAAATAAAAAATAAAAAACCAATGAAAAAATAACACAAAAAAATTATCAAAATTTAACAATAAAAAATATTTTACCGATTACTCAGAAATTTCACGGATATTGAACAGGTAGATCATAGATGACATGACATCTTCTTTTAATTTGTTTTGTCTATATTTTAAATTTTTTCCAATAATTCACGTGCATGAACACCGAATGTAATTATTTCCAAGCATCTGCTCGACAGGGTAGCCTTAGCTCAAGAATTAAAAGCTTATTTTGTTTGTTGGGAACATTAAAATGCGGTTTAAGGAATGTTTGTCTGAAATATATAAAATTTAATAATTGTATTAAAAATTACTTTAATTGTTATTACATGAATAATCGCATAAATGGTTTATGTTGACTATTGATTTGCATCGATCGCATTAAAATTTGTGATAAAGATTCTCATGGAAGCATGTGTGTCTAAGAATATATTATTTATTTATTTAATGAAGGAGGAGGTAATCTTTCGTGTGAGAATTTTATACTCTAATTTTATAATGTGTGTATACTTTAATTTTTTTAACAAATTTATTAGTTACTAATTTAATATTTATTAAGATATTTGTTTTACTTTCATCGGGAAGATTAATTTAAAAAAATTTACTTCAACATTTATTGATGATGCTCTTAATTGGTATTCAAATTTTCAAAATTTATCAATTTATGTCCATTTTTAACAATAATAAAAAACCAGCGATCTTAATTAATTGATCACTTAATTTTATTTTTTAAGTCTTTTTTATTTTTTAGTTACAACAAAAAATTCATTTTCTTAACAAAGATGATCAAAATAAGATTATAAAATAAAGTTAAAAAATAAAATTAAAGATGAATTCCCCTTAAACAATATACTTACATTGGAAAACACATACAATTGTAATTATGATTAAATTATAAAAAATTTAAACATTTAAAGAAATAAAAACAATTATATATATATATATATATATATATATATATATTATACAATAATATAATAAATAATGAGTTAAAAATGTTTTTAGTTCATGAATTTTGATCTAAAATTGAAATTTATTCTTATCTAAAACTTCGATAAATTTGCTCCTAAATTTAAAAAAATGAATGAATATAGTCATTTTAATTTAATTATGTTAAATTTTTCTGACATGTCAAACGCGTTTCATATTAGTATTGAAGTTGTTTATACAGTTTGACATATTTCCTATTCAATATTTGGTGGTAAATATATTTGACAACTCAAAAAAAATTTATGCAATTAAGTTTGAAAAACTATATTCATTCATTTTGAAAGTTTAGGGACTAAAATATATCAAAATTTCAGACAATGACAAATTCAAATTTTAAGTCAAAGGTTAAAAACTAAAAACATATTTAACACATAAATAATAGAGAAACATATAAACTAAAAAACAATTTCATGGATAGTTCTCTTATCTTGGTTAGACTCATGATTTACAAATTTTTCCAAATTCATTTGATTGTTCTAACTCTTCACTCCTGATTTACCCCATTCCATTTGTTTCTTAACTTGTTCCTAGTAGATTAATTCGAATTCATGGAAAGGCTTGAAGTAAAGAGGAAAAGGAAGAAGATATTCTCCGTCCAGTTTTCTCATATCACAAACAAAATGTTAATTATTAATATGTTAAATTTTATTAAAAGAGAATACAAATCCATTATCTGTCCCTCCTCTCACCTCACTTTTATAAGAAAAAAAAACAAAACTTTATCTCTTCATTCATACCAGGTTACTGGAATGACATTATTGGTAGATGAAAAGGTTCTTGAGACACTTTTCTAATTTGTGTCCTTTAATCAAGATAAACTTTTTAAATGACGTCGTCAATCTTGCATTCGTATACCTAAATGCACAGTCCATTATGGGTGTTTATGATCACTCCATAAGATTTAGTATTATTTATATTATTTTAGAACTATAATATCATTTATTGGAATTATGCGTAATAATGTTTATCGAGTATTTCAATTTAGTCTTATGAAATATAAATGAGTGTTAAACATATATGGTTATATTGGTAAAGATATTAAATGAAGATTTTCATACGGGGATAGGAAAACTTGTTTATTGGTTTGCGGTATAGATAATAATCATGATGTCTCAAAATTTATAATTTATTAGGGCTCTCATTGTTTAAGTGGTCAGATTCATTTTCACATATTAACTTTAGGTGTAGCAATATAATAGATTATCACTTACACAAAGTTGATCTAGGTGTAAATAATTTATAGATATATTACAATATAATATAATATTTCCTATATTATATAGTTATAAACTATAAGTTTTAAAATTTCTGACAAGTTACAAATATATATATATATATATATATATATATATATATATATATATATATATATATATATATAAATTGTTTGAATTTTAAATAATTGTTTACATTAAATATTTTGAATTAGAATATTTCAAATGTAAATTTTATAAACTGATTTCAAACGTTCATAAAATTATAAGTGGGTTTTATCAAAATTGCTCCTTTTGAATGATTTAAATATAATTCAAATATATTTTTAGTTTTAATAATTATGATTTATGAGTTTTTTCTTTCTTTCGAACTTAACTTTAAGATTCTCCTAGGAAAAATGAGTTTGAAAATTTATAGTTTCTTTTAGACTTCTTAATTTCTATAATTACTTCGAGATTTATCTTCTAATAAGTTTATGCTAGACATTACTTTCATTACATGAAAATCTTATTAAAAAAAACATAAAGTTCACACCAAATCCATGATCAAATTACATTGCACATATAAGAAAAAAAACTATTATAAAAAAATATGATTTTTTTTTCACGAGAGAATCATTATACTTTGAATTCCATATATATATATATATATATATATATATATATATATATATATATATATGGAAAAAGATGTTAGAAGTGAGTTTTAAGCCTAATTGAACCTCACAAAACCGGTTTATAAGACGAGGATTGCACCCACTTATATATTGTAAATTGGCCTTATCTCTAGTCGATGTGAGACTTCCAACACACCCCGAGGATTACAGCCACTTATATATTGTGAATTGGCCTTATCTCTAATCGATGTGAGACTTCCAACACACCCCCTCACGCTGAGGTATATTTATCTCGTGCGTGGGACAAGAAATTAGTGGGTGGTCCGTTATCGGGTGGAATAGAATGTCTAAGAAAGTTCGCTAGGATAGACTCTAACATGGCTCTGATACCATGTTAGAAGTGGACTTTAAACTTAACTCAATCTCACAAAACCAGCTTGTAAGGTGAGGATTGCACCCACTTCTATATTGTGAATTGACCTCATCTCTTCGATGTGGGACTTCCAACAAAAGACAAATTCAACATATCAAAAATTTTATCATTAGTCAATCTTTTCACGCTAAAAAAGGATCTTCAGTTTTTTAAATTTTTTTGCTTTGGAAGATTTAGTATTAACTTTCTTTGGACTACCCTTATCAGGTTTCCTTCTAGTTTGAATCGGCTTATCATCCTCTTTAGGATCATAACATTTTCTTACATCAATCATATTAGCCCATTTCGATGTTATTTTTATTTTCTCTACAAAACAAGTTTCCTTAAATGTCAAAGAACTAGGAACTGTCGCTAAACTATTATGAGTTGAATTTAATTGTTATAAACCCTACAAACTATTAACAATATGAGTGACATCCTCAAAAGAAGTTATACTAGTCAAGGAATCAAATATCACTGACACACCACCATCAAGATTTTTAATATGAGAAGATTCATTAACAACACAAATATTGTCATAATTAAATAACACTTGCTCAATTTATGACCGAGTAACATATTGTACCATAATCTTGAGACTTATTTGAGTTGTATCTCATTAAATATTAATTTTATATCGAATCTGGACGTATATGATCGACACGTAACCTATATTAGGGTGACCTATGTACACTTTTGAGCTTGTAAAAATGGTTTTTCTTTAAAATTCAGAAACTATCCATTTCTTTAAATTTAGAGATTGTTGAGTTGTTTAAGAAACTATGTAGAAAGTTGTTTTTTAATAGTAAGATAAACACCTTCAAAGATAATCACTTTTATAAATTAAAGATTTCTTTTCTGACTACCAACACTTTTGAATACGTTGGCTTAAAGATGAACTGAAGTATATCATATAAGGGTTTTACATTTTGTTTTATTCTATATTATGCGTAGATACTAGTAATATGCCCACGCTTACACCAATATAATCTCCAAGGATAGGTATAATAATTAGGAAGAAATTGCATAGAGACTATTAGTGGTTAAGTGCATGTTATTTTTTATATGTATATGCGATCTTCTAAAAATTGTGATGCTTGTAGCTTAGATCACATTTAACATCTTATCCACGTGTGCTAAAATGCCACTATTCTTAAATTGATTAATTGATCTTTCCTTATTCGTGCAATGTATTGCAAACTTAAATATATACAAGCAGATACATTTTCATCTTTGAAAAAACGCACCTTTAAAAATTGTTTAAAATCTAATACTATTCCTTTTGAGAAAGGAAACGTCAAAACGACACACGAATAATTAAAAGCAAGCCACATGAATGTCGTTTCAGGTTTTTTTTTTATTAAGTGATTGGTTTGGTGAGTGCTTTGCTTTTGTCACATTACCAGAGAATGAGTTTCTTATCCGGGGAAAAAAATCCGTAACAAATAATACTTAATTTAAATTATTTCTCAGATAATTTTAGTTAGGAAACAAAGTATAAAATTTTGTGTGATAGAAGATGTAATCACTTTCTTTCTCATTTCGTCCCTACCATTTCTTTTACCTGTTGCACTTAAGCAAGTACGTTTTGATATTGATTTCTACTAATACGAATTCAAACTCTTAGAGTCTGTTCGAACAAGACATTTTTGAGAGAGTAGTTTGTTTTTTTTTTCAAGAATTTGGAATGTTTGAAGAAAAAATATGTTGTTTTGAAAAAGAATTTTGAAAGAAATTAAAGTTTTAGTGTAAGGCCCCATTTTTTTCTGCCCTAAAGATTAGTGGGCTGCTCTTGTAAGTGAGCCTAAGGCCGGCCCAACGCATAAAAGTCCTTAGGTCTGCCCTAATTCCTCACTCAACCTCACTCTTGCAGAAATCCAGTCGCCGTCACTCTCCATACCCCTCACAGAACGCTCTGCTAGGGTTTGCCCTAAGGTGCACTTCGAGCTAGCTCAAACTCGGTTCCTACTCACGTAAGTCACTCCTCAGCTCATGCTCCTTCCTTTCATGGTTTATGTTCGCTGTATCGATAGGGTTTCGTAATAACCCGCTCCTTTCTTTTATTCTGCCGTTCAGTTCAGCTGCTGACCGCCCTAGGGGCAGTTCTACCTTCTTTGTACGGGTTAGAGCGTTTGCTAGCTTGATTTCCAGGTACGGGAAGTTAGAGTTCTTGGTTTCCAGTCGTTTCGGTCTGTGTTTGCGTTGGTTGCTGCTTGTATGAGTTAATCCTTCGTTTTGATGCGTGAGAATAGCTTTGCATGTGTTATTTGATCAGAAAACATGGCGGTTACAGGTGAAACAGCGACGAGATCTGTAAATCTCGCCCAGGCGACCCAATCTCGCCTAGGCGAGACAAACAAGGGCTCACCTTGGCCAGATCGCACGAAAAGTCGCCCAGACGACTCGCTCAACTTTTGAGCGAGCGAACCACTCGCTCAGGCGAGATCCCGCAGTAGTTCCTGTTTTCCTTGTTTCGAGCCTCGCCTGAGCGGAGGGGGACTCGCCTGAGCGAGACTGCTTCGCCTGAGCGAGACCCCTCAGCCTGAGCGAGATGCTGGGCGAGACAATGCTGTGATTTGGATGTTGGATGTTTCCCGAGTGATCTATTTTGGTTGAGTATGATGGTATGATGAGTGATATATATATAATGGAGCATGCGGCATGTTTGACATGATTCATGAATTTCATATGATGGGTTGGGTATGTTATTGGCATATGAAATGAATGAGAGGTTTGGTACTAAAGGAACCTGATATTAATATGAGACGAGGCCCTAGACTCATTGGGGTGGTGATGATCAGAGGTATGGATTTGAGATGTGATGCATATGAGGAATTAATTTCAAGGGTTGATATGAAATTGTAAAGTATGATTTAATATTCTCTTATTGCTGAATTATGAATGTTGGTCCGTGTCAGCGTGTAATTCCTTGGGGCCTCTAGGTGAGACCTCCGGGGTCGCGCTTCAGTGGTCGGGACGTAATTCCATGGCCCCTGCTAGTGGGTGTCCATGGTGGTGCCACATCTGTATAACTAGGTAAGGATTCAAGGTAAGGTTGCATCCTGACGCTCCGAGGAGCCAGTTAGTCTCACTTAGAGCGGACTGACTCTTGTGGTGGGAGTAGCAGGAGGCCTGAAACTCATTAAGGGCTAACCTTGTGGTGGGAGAGATTTTGATTCATCGTAACACTGGTAACACATAGCTCAGGATCGAGCAGCTCAGGGTCAAGCAGAGGTATCCACCACAAGTGCAAGCATCTGCTGAATCCGACCCAGTTATACGTATCCGGATGAGTCGAGTCGAGTTGTAGTGTATTGAGTGAAGAGTCAAAACATGTTTGGTTGTTATGTGGATATGAGATGATGAAAATATATTTGATTGCATGTTGAATATGTTGTTGGCTCTAGCTTACCCGTTGTGTTGCATGGTTGTGATGTATGTGGCTGTTCTTTCTTGCGATGATCATCAACTTGGTTGATGGGAGCAGATGGGCGAGGTCCTCGTGGTCAACAAGAGAATGGCGACTACGCTACTTAGCCATCTGGGCTGGATCTCACACTTCTATCTTTCATGTTTCCTTTAGGGCTAGGGCCCATGTATTCGTGGTTATTAGATTGTAAACTTTTAGTTAAACAGCTATCCTGCTTTTGTTGGCATCGTGGTGTGCCTAGTTTTGTAGGGGTAATGTTGAGAACCCCAGGACTGCGTTGTTATGCTATCTTATGTGTGACGTTTCCTTTAATTTCCTTTAATAATTAAATGGGACGTTACATTTAGAATTTTGTTAAAATAATTATAATACTTCAAATTTTACCTAACGTTAAGTATTTGAAACTTTTAATATTCTGAAGTTCATATTTTGATTTTTATAATTTGAGTCTATTTAAGTCAATTTAGTTAGGTTTGAGTCTGAGTAAATTTGACTTAATCCAAGTTCAAGTAAATTTGGTTTAATCTAGGTTTAAATAGACTTGACTTGACTTAGTTTGATATAAATTTAACTTAGTTTAACATGGTTTTGATCTTGATGTCTAAACCTAACATGTGTTTAACTCGGACTTGGTCAAATTCATTTAACTTGATTTGTCTTGGTCCCACCTAGGTTTAAACTTACTTGGACTCAATTTGAGTTGGACCTGCTTCGATTTGACATGGGACTAACCTAATTCATATGAACTCGATATCTTCTTAACTCAACTTGAAAAATGAGAAAAAACAAATAAAATGACCCCTTCAAAATTAATGTATTAAGAAGTTCATTAGAATTTCTATCAATATTAATTATTTTACCAAAAAAGAAATTTAAAAGTAATAATGCAAACTAGATTTTCTCCTTTCCAATTTCGTCAAGCCAACATTCACACAGGCAAATTTGGTTGTTCATAGCTTATATGGTTATTTTATTTTGCTTAAAAATGATGAAGCTTGTTTAGAAAGTTTATTTAAACCAATAAAGTTATATATATTTTTTATAATGAAAGAGTGGAACTATGTAATGTCTACCTTGCAAAGTGTTCCATTTTGATCCCAATATATATTCAACTTTTAGGATTCAATACAATTTTGATGTCCGCATGTACATTTTATGCTTCAATACAATTTCGGGCTTTCTATTAAAAAATATATAATTTTGATTTGTTCTTAATTTTTTTCATGTTTGATATTTTTTCTTACATTTTAATTAATTAAATAGTGTTTATCGAACTTTTAATTAAATATGCTAATTTTTTAAATTAATTAAACGTAAATATAAATTATAAATCATATATCAAATTAGTAATTAGTTTATAATTACAGATTTTCTAAAATAAGGAGATAAAATATCTTTATTTTTAATATGGATGATAATCAAAGTCGCGGATTGAGGAAAATAGGAAATACATACTGTATTTAAACCTATATTTGAATTAAACACCTAATCTCTTATAAATTATATTTGGAAAAACTGTGTTAAAAAAAGTTTGGATCAAATATCAGGAGAAAAAACTGAAATTGAAAGAACAAGTTGCAATAAATAATAATCAAATTGTTTAACAAATTAGTCAGCTACTATTAAATTCTGTTCCCACCAATAACATCATAACAAATTATGTCATCTACTTACAATGAAAACAAAAGACCATGCACAATTGGATACATAGTAAGATGAAGATTAAATAGGTAGCTGTAACCCTATTTTCCACAGAAAAATTAGCTGTAAGGTTTAACTTTTCATACATAAATATATAGAAGACACATACTAGTTAATTAACTCTCTGACAAGTGGTTAATTAATGAAATGGAATAATAATAATGAATGAATGAATGCAGATAGAGTCAAGGATAAGAAGGTGGAAGAAGTGATTGTGTTGGATAAGTCAAATTAAATTTCCCAAGTTTTAGACGTCTCATCTATTAAAAGGCATTGCAATATCTACAAGTCTCAGCAGCGCGCCACGTGGAAGATGTGATACAAAAATCGTGCACTTGAGAGTGGCTATGGTTAGACGCATATATTGGTTTTCTTAATTATGGGAATTGCTACCACCTTTTCTGTCCCACTTTAAGATAAAGCAAAAGCTAGCAGCTTAGGGGAAATACAAAAGCAAAGGGAAGAAAAAGAAAAACATGAAAGGAAGAAAGAAAAGAAAAGAAAAGCAATAAAGAAAGCCAAGAAAAAAAAAAAAAATAAAGACAAAAGGTTCTCAAAACTCCATGATTATTCAAATTCTCTCAAAAACAGTACCAAGCAGTGGTAGTAGTGTTCCCCCTACTTAATCCACCCACACTCTGAAACTCCTTGGATTGGAACAACATCTTCCTCTTTTCTTCTGTAGAGATCGTGGAAACTAAGAAAGGCATGAATAGAGGTGTGTTGCAAAGCTCACCGGTGCAACAAATGATGGCCGGAAACCCTAATAATTGGTGGAACATCACCACCACTCCTCCTCCGCCACCGCCTCCTTCTCAGCCTTCTTCTCCGTTCTTCTCCGCTCCTTCCAACTTTCTAACTCCGTATAACACCTCTTCTTCTCTTCCTCTTCCTTCTTGGCACGATAACAATCAAGACCTACCCGAGTCATGGAGCCAGCTACTCATGTAATAATCTCTTTCACAGAATCAAGCACTTTATGCTTCCTTCACTCTGCTTATTATTACTTGTTTTAATTTTAAGAAACGGATCATTTCATTTTCCGAAAACCTTTTAAGTGATCCATCAAAATAACCGATCAAATCTGAGTTTTGTTTTTCGGTGCATGTGGTTTTGGGAAATAGGAGTGGAATGGTGTCTGAAGAAGAGAAAGGGGCCATGTGCCAGGTTCAGCAACAAATGCTGAATCAGGCTTCAAGGGCTTCTATTGTTGATGTTAAGCAAGAAGGGTCGGTGAACAGCTACGTGTACGGTCATGGAAACGAAGAGTTTCACCCCGCAAAACCAACTTGGCCTCAAATAGTGCCTGCTTCTTCCCCCAAATCATGTGTAACAAGTTTCAGCAGCAGCATGTTAGATTTCTCTAACAACAACACAGATGCTAGGCCTCTTCCTCCAGACCCATCATCAGAGGTATATATATTCAGAATTTAATTCCTTATTTTTATTTCTTTTCTGGGTTTTTCTTTGAGTTATGTTATACATTTCGTGAAACTTTACTAAAGCCATCGGTGTTGAAGAATATTTTTGCAAATATCGTTTCCGATTGATAAAGGCATGGGTCCTCTCCAACTTTTATTTTTTGAATGAATATCAATTATGTCAAACGGTTCTTCTGTTCTTTCTTTATTATATAGATCAAGCATAACGGATTTCTTTGCTTCTCTTTATGTTCTATTCTTTCTATATATAATAAAACCAATTCTAGTATATACATGGTCTTGTACAACTTCTATTTTCTTCTTCTCTGTGGTTTCTTTTTCTTTGCATTATAATTTTAACCAATAGTTTTTTGTTTTTTGTTTATTAAGTGTAATAGCACTGCAGCTGGTGGGGCATTCAAGAAAGCTAGGGTTCAACCGCCCACAACGCAGTCGACCTTCAAGGTATTTTCATCCACTGAAAACTATTATACAGAAACTTCCAACCTCGAACACTTTTTCAGGCAAACCAACACACATAACCGCACACAAAAACATCACATGTGTGTGGGTGGTCACTGTTGTTTTTCTTGATTGTCTTGTTCCTGCACATGTTTTTTTTCTTTTCTTTTTTTATCTTGAAATGAAGAATCAACTTAAGCCAATTAATTAAGCACATGTGTCCATTTCAGGTTAGGAAGGAGAAATTAGGTGACAGAATTACAGCCCTTCATCAACTGGTTTCCCCGTTTGGAAAGGTATATAAACTTAATTTATTCAATTGAAGATTGAAATAAAACTAAATAAAAGAAAGTACCAAGAAAAGTTAATTGTATTACCTACCTCCAAAATAATAATGTTGAAGAACGCAACATGCTCTTTGTTTAATTAGCATTGCATAGAAGATGACCGGGAATATGACTGTTGTGTATGCTATTTTTTTTCACTTTTACAGACTGACACGGCTTCTGTCTTATTAGAAGCTATCGGGTATATCAGATTCCTTCAGAGTCAAATTGAGGTAATTAATGTTTATTCCCTCTGTCGATTTTTGCAAACAACTACGAGAGTCAGTGAATAGTGAATGCACGCTAGCTGTTAAAAGTCCATTATTTCACACATTGATGCATAGTTTTTGAAGTTCTAAAATTATTCTGTTTTCACCATCGATGCAGGCCCTTAGCTTACCATACTTGGGTAATGGATCAGGAAACATGAGGCAGCAACAATCTGTAAGAAATAATACCAACCCATTTCTGGTTAGCACACATAGTAAAGTCGTTTCTCATTTCCCAAAGCAAAATGATAAAAAAAAAATAAACTTTTTTCTCTCTTCAGCATCTTTCTTCTTGCATGTGCGCCAGAGTGAATACTAATTAATGGGTAATTATGTGGTACTAATTGAGTGATGATTGTAATTGTTTAATGTTAGGTTCAAGGAGAGAAGAATTGTATATTCCCTGAAGACCCCGGTCAGGTATGCTTTTTCCTTGGATCCACTAACCCCTTAAAGGGGTTTGGGGATTTTGCATTTCAAAAGAAGCTATAACATGTTCAACTTGAATTCTATATTATAAATGAAGAAAGTAGCTAGACAATTAAAGAGAAATGTCACCAGCTTTATCTGATATACTATATATATTATATTACGTACTAGTTTCTCTAATTTACTGCATTGTTAGTCAAATTCTTATTTAATTTCTGGTTACAGTTGCTGAACGAAAACTGTTTGAAGAGGAAAGCAACAACTAGTGAGCAGGTACTTCGTTTTGGATTCGATCTTGATAATGATGAAACTAGTTCAATTATATGTTTTTTGATTTTAACTTGTGTTGTTTTGTTGTTGTTAACTAATCAGGAATCTGAAGAAGAGGCGAAGAAGGACTTAAGGAGTAGAGGTTTGTGTCTGGTTCCAGTGTCATGCACGCTGCAAGTTGGAAGTGACAATGGAGCTGATTATTGGGCACCAGCTTTTGGAGGAGGATTTCGGTAGATGAAGCTAATTTATTATTGGGTTAAGTAGCATAAATTAATATATATATGTTGCAGCACTGAGAGAAACCAATTCATGGAGATTGTATAACATCATTAGCAGTCAATCTGCTGCAAAACCTAAGGCTGATTGCTCATGATGCTATACAACATTCCTGAATAAAATTTGTGCTGTGAATCGAGTAGTATATATATTTGCAACTCCTTGTTAAGACTCTAAATTCATAAAAATCGACCTTTTGTTTATTCAACCAGCTTAATTAAGGTGTATAACGTTAGATGATTGTATATATGCAGTAGTAACTGTATGATTATTTTCATTGCTACTTCTGTAGCAGTAATAAAAAAGAACATAAAGCTATTACTAATGCAGGTACATAAACTTCCGAAATTAAGTTCTGAAAACATTCTATTCGTTTCATGTTCTTATTGTTAAGTTAACTATGTGTGAATTTCGTTAAGGAATATAAGAAATGGATCTTTTGAAAGTACTTGCAGTGAGAAAAAAACTTTTGGTTGGCTTTTGTTGCTGCTGTTATGTTTGGGTTGTGGATGAATAGACGTAAAAAAGTGTGCCAACTTCACACAGACATACACCGACACAGTCCAACACGCATGCAGAATTGCATCGCATGCGGGGTTTTATATATATATATATATATATACATATATATATATATATGTATATATATATATATGTATATATATATATATATATATATATATATATATATATATATATATATATATATATATATATATATATATATATATATATATGTATATATGTATATATATATATATATGTATATATATATATATGTATGTATCAATCACAGGATGTGTAGCAGAATAAATAACCCTAGATTGGCTAGGGCATCCCGCGTGTTACTTCATTGCAGAACATATACAAATTTCTGAAACATTGTAATAAAAACGTTGTATTTAGAGTAACTTTCAAATATAAAACTCTTAATAAGAAAAAAAAAAAAACTTTACCTGCCTTAAATTTTGTTTTAATATTTAATATTTTATATTTGAAAGTCAAGACTTTATTTTATTAGCTTACTTAAAAAACAAATATAGAATTTTAGTATCATGTAATAAACTTAATATATGACAATAGTGCTAATAGAACTTATAATTTATATTTTCTTAAACAGACTCCATTATTTCTAAAAGACTTTTTAAATAACCTACAATTAATATGACTTTTTTTTTTAACTATTTTAAATGTTTTTTAATGTCTAGATTGTTCGTCCTGACGAGTGACGTAACTTATTTTCATTTCTATTTATTCTGTGAAGACAATGAATTAACATATAAATGATAAAAAGAAACCTCAAACAAATCCTAGCTTGTTTGAAAAAAAAAGGGTATTATTAGAAAAGAAGGAAATAAAAAAGAAAAATGAGGAGAAATAACATCCGTAGAAATAAGAAAATAGAGAAAAAAAAATCATTTATACATTTTTTTCGTTTATCCAAATATAAACGAAAATATTTTATTTATTTAATTCTATCAATTAAACAAATATTTATTTTCTTTGTATTTTATCTTCTCATTCTCAATTCAAACAAATAATAATTTCGAAGGAAACTGAAAACTTGCTCAATTCCGGTGATATTTATGTTTGAAATTATGGGCAGAATTTTTCCAAACTGTGATAATATATATAATGATAACTTGTTCCCCTTTGTTTCCATCAGTATATCATCTATCTTGCAACATTAAAAAATCATAAAAAACAAAATCTTTGTTTCTTCGTTAGTATCACATAATATGTGGATTGAAAATGAACACATTCCTGTATACAAATTTTCAATAAAAAGTGGCGAGTATGAATTATAAAATTTGTTGATAAATATTATTCTTCCAATTTTTTATTTTATTTTATAAAACTGATCATAACTGTAGAGAAGGTAATGAAAATATTCAACAACAAAACAAAATCACTTAAAACTTCAAATTTCACAATAACATTTACGTAATTCGCTTTTTATAAAACTAAAAAAAGGAAAAATAATAAATTGAAATCAATGTCCAATTCCGGGTTTTTGTAGTGCATTTTTTCTCTCCTCGGTGACAAAAATATTACAAGGCCAATCTGATAAAATTCCAAGCAAAAAGCTTGGCCCACATACAGTTTCCTTATTATTATTTTTAATCTGGAATAAAATACTAAATGCAATTCTTGAATGTCTAAGATGTTGTTAATTTCAGTCACTAAAAAGGTAAAACAAAAATACATATTTATCAAATATCTAATTTGAAAATAAACTAAAAATATATAATTGAAGAAATTGGATTTTAGAACCAAATAATTAAAACTGAAATCTCATTAACACTTTCATCGAGAGAGGAAATTTATATATAAATATAACTTAGATAAGTTAAGATAAGTTCACTGAGACTAATTTCTATAAAGATAAGTTACTTTTTTTTATCATGATAATGATAAAACAGTTTTATTTTCAAGCATTTATTTGTAATCAAATAACCTTTTTCCACTTTCTTTTCCAGCCCCTTTTTTCACTCTTACATTCATTTGTAATGTGTCAAACAAAACATTAGTCACAGTGAACAAGTTAGATGTTAAAAAAAAAAAAAAAAATCCGCCCTATGATTCAAAAATGGGTTGTGATCTTGGTCTTACTGCCTACGTTATGCTCTTGTTATCAAGGCCCATTTTTTCAACTATGAATGAAGCAATGGGCTGAAAAAAAAAATCAAATGCATAAAATCACGTGTCACAAAAAGTTTTTGAATCCTAAATTGTACAAAGTGATGAAAGTAATCGATACTTTAAAAAAGGACCAAAATTTTGAAAGAATAAAATTAGCAAGACATAGCTAACATTTTGATATGATAATAATATTCTGTGGTGGTGAATCAGTAAGCAAGTGGAATTTACGCGAAGAAAAACAAATATTAATTTAAATAATTTGGAAGTATTGTTAAGAATTAAGAATTAGAAAAGAAGCGTGATTGAGTTAAGAAGGAAAATAATATATACACAAAGATTAACGGTCAAACGGAGCCGGCTGGGCGGCAAAACTGGTCCCACACCTTGTTCATGTTTTGCCGCCACATTTCGAAGTGGATACAGTTACCAAAATGACCCTACAGCTGTGGCCGATGTTGCCATCTTTAACTTCACCCTCTCTCTCTAATTGCATCGTTTCTCTTTCTAATTTAAAAATTCTTAAACTGTAAATTATTAATTTGTGATTACAACCAAAATTATACAAACGACAAACTAAGGTGTATTACTGTACACCAATTAAGGTATCTCTGTCCTTTCACAACATCTGAATATAGTTTTGACGGTAATAATAAAAGGATTATATATCTCACTACAATTATCATCACCAATTAAACGACGAAGTTCAAAGAAATTAAAGACAAAACATAGATTATGAGGTGAATATAACATTAGCATATAAAATATTTACTTTAACGTAATAAAGTATGAGCCATTCTTCACTATGCTGTGAATTTATTATTTACATTTCTCAACTCTATCTATCTACCTATTATTTTTGTTTACTTATTGTCAAAGTAAGTGCCTGAGACCAAACCAAGGGACTTATGGGTCATTTCAAAAGGTGCCGCCCCAGACTTCCCATTCCGGCAAATTGAATCAAAACCGTTAACTGCTATTTCCGTTAACGTCATATTCCTGTACCCCTAAACGCACCAAACTTTCACTAACTGTCCCACCGCCATGACCACCGTAACGGTCACCACTCGATCTCAGATCCTCCGCCACACCGCCGCATTCACCTCCTCCGTCCTCTCGCAATCCGAACTCCGGCGCCGTCTCATCGCTACTCTTCTCCGTCACACTCCGATCTCCGACCAAAAGCACCTCAAACTCGCCGCAGACACTCTAGAAAGCGCGATATCCTTCTCCAGCCCCGCCCTGCGCACCTCCTCACTCTCTCTCGTGGAGAAGCTCCTCCTCCCTCTCCCTGACTTCGCTCTCTCCTCGCTACTCCTCTCGCTCGCCCACGCCCTCCGTAACCGTCCAACTGAATCCGCCACCAGCCTCCTCCGAATCTTTCACTCCAACAACAACAGCAACAAAAACGCTTCACTCGTTAGATCGGAAATCGCTCCTGCACTCTACGAGCGCCTCTTCTCTCCACACCTCTTCCCTGTCTTCCGCTGGTTCGATGAGCAGAGGACGAATATTCTCTCCTCCACTCCCTCAACCTCCATACGTGAAAATGATTATTATTCAGTTTCTGAGGAGTACTCGGTGGTGCTGCCTTGCGCTAAGGTGCTGTCGAAGATGAGCGAGGAGCAGGCCGCAATGCTCCGGGAGGTGGAGAGAGAGTACGAAGAGGTCCTCGACGAGAACTGTAGGGTTCTCGCAGAGTATTTCAAAGAGGTTTTGGTGAACGAGAACAGTGACGCGGGGATTAGTCCACCGTCGTTGATAATGAAGAGCGGTGCTGAAGGTGGCGGCAGGGAGAACATAACGGAGGAGATAACGCGAACGAATCTCTTAGAGAACGGACGGTATAATGTAATGTTGTATATCTACTTTTCACCAATTCGTTACTCTTTTCAAATCAATTGCTTTTGTTATCTAAGGATTAAGGGCAAACCTTATTATCTTACTCACATGCAGGTTACTTCGATTTTAATTTTAGATTTTTATTTATAAATAAATGAATTATACAGACAGTTTGAAACAATTCTCAAATTAATTATATCCATTACATGTATCAAATTATTTTATGATGATCATTAAACTTTTTTTAATTAACTGGATTACGATTTTTCCTCTCTAGCTTAGCTTACATGTGATTCTTTAATATCAGCAAGCTTAGATATGATTTGTTGTTCTCTTAATATCATTCTGAAATTTTGTCCAAATTTTTCATAATTTTCATGTTTGATGTTAACTATATAAAGATACTTGCTCAATAATGCATACACCAATTTAAATTATTTATCATTTTTTTTCTTTCTTTTTCTAAATGTCTACTAACATGTGACAGGAATGCGATTGCATTAATTATTTTCCATTTTCTCAAATTGTTGTCTTAAAAAATACGTTTTAATAATTCTATTTCGAAGGTGATTTTACGAAAATAATTCTATTTTTCTTATAACTGGTATTTTAGCGAGTAATACATAGGATACATATTTTTTTATATAACTAAAATTTATTATTATAAGTGAATATTTTAAATAGATAAATTGTATCTAAAATTATGATTTAATTTATTTTTAATTGTTGAAAACGTATTTTGATAAATTGTTAAATTTTAATTTAAAATAAAAGAATATATAATTAAGAAATATACGTATAATAAAGTAAAGAGAAAATAATAAGAGATGATCTCCAGAATACTTGCACTTTCATTTCATAATCATTCTGTCACACTTCTTTTTTTCCTATGATTTGCTGCAGCCAATATGGTCCGAAAGGGAAAGGGAAGCATCTGTTGAATTTTTGAGCCCCAGTTCCAGCAGAAGATCTTCCCAGGAACCATTTTATCCTCAAAGAGTCTTTTCCAGAATTGTCAAACCCAAAAATCCTTCAAAAGCTTGGACAACACCAGTCTATTTAAACTCAACCGCTGACGCCGATTTTTTTTCAGATGAGAGTTTGGTTAGTTCTTCTTCAGATTCCGAGGCAGAAAATGAGGTACGTAATTGATGCTACCGAGAGAGGGTGTCGAGAAAATATTCCAAGGAGGACTGAATTTTCTATGACAGTTGTTTTTGTTCTTGAAACGCTAAATGATGATAAAGCTGTGTCCTGTAGGAAAAGGACAAAAGTATCGCATTGTTGGAGCCTCGACAAAGCCAAATTCAAGAACAAATGCAAACCGTCTTCAAACAATCTAGTGGGTACGTCAATATTTAACAACCACCATTATTCTTCATTATCTCGTGGTGTGCTGCGTTTTCTTTAACTTGGATTATTCCTATTTGTAGTTCACCAGATTATCCTATGGCCGACTTCGATAACACGCTTAATGGAATTGGGAAACATGCACCTCCCAAGGACTTTGTCTGTCCAATAACTAGTCACATATTTGATGATCCAGTGACTCTTGAGACTGGTCAAACGTATGAACGTAAAGCTATCGAGGAATGGTTCAACAGAGGGAACTTTACCTGTCCCATCACTCGCCAGAAGCTGCAAAACACTCAGCTGCCCAAAACAAATTATGTGCTCAAACGACTAATTGCAAGCTGGAAAGATCGCAACCCCCATTTGGTCCAACCGCCGTATGAGAGTCCATACGAAGATACTGAGGCAGTTGTGCAGTCAACAACCGTTTCAACTTCTCCTAATAGCGTTATAACCCAAGCCACAGTTGATGGGATGATGAGTGAGTTACGCTGTGCCATCAATAATCTGTACATGTCAGAGGTTCTCAAGGAATCGGAAATGGCCGTGCTTCAAGTTGAGAAGTTCTGGAGAGGAGTGAATCTTGGAGTGGATATCCATAGAATGTTGGCAAAACCTGCGATAATCAATGGATTTATGGAGATCCTTTTCAATTCTGTGGAGCCCCAGGTGCTACAAGCAGCAGTTTTCCTTCTAGCCGAGATGGGGTCAAGCGACAACGCTGTTATCGAGACTCTCACCCGTGTGAAGACTGATGTAGAATGTATAATGGCTCTTTTCAAGAACGGGTTGACAGAGGCTGTTGTGTTGTTGTATCTACTAAACCCTCCCATCACGAGTCTTGCGGAGATGGCCATAGTGGAGTCTCTCATAATGGTTTTGAATACGAAAGAGGAAGAATTGGTTACGATGTGTTTGAAGCCAAAAACAGCTGTAGTGCTTTTACTTGCTAGGATAACTGGAAGCAGTGAAGAGATAATTGCATCATCGGTTGTCAATACCCTTTTCTCTGAAAATGCAATTGGAACTATTGTCAGCAGTTTTGGAGCTGACTTGGCAAAGGAGAGGATTGCTGCAGTAGAGATCTTATTGAGATGCATGGAAGAAGATGGGACTTGCAGGACGAACATTGTTGATAAAGCAGAGTTGTCACCACTTATGGAAACCTTAATCGGTGCAGATGATGGAGAGCGTTTTAAGATTATTCAGTTTTTTGCTGAGCTGGTCAAATTAAACAGGTATACAAATTTTGTATTTATAATTACACTAACTAATTAATTAATCTACCTTTTAGTTTGTCTGATAGCTTCTTCTGGGATTCCCTTCAGGAGGACATTCACTGAACAAATTCTCCATATTATAAAGGAAGAAGGACCATTTAGCACAATGCATACTCTTCTTATTTATTTGAAGGCTGCTCCTCACGATCATTGTCCAGTTATGGCTGGCCTCTTACTCCAACTCGATCTTCTGGTGTGAATCTTTGACGCTCCCTATATCTTGAATATAAGAACTAGTTGTATCTCTTCTTACGTTATCTTTTTTTTTTTCTGCCATGATAAAATGCTGTTTTACAAGTAATAGGGGCTTAACTTTCACCGTGCTATTTTTAGGTTGAGCCAAGAAAAATGAGCATATACCGTGAAGAGGCTATGGATACTCTTATTGCATGCCTGAGAAACACAGATTTTCCCGTTACCCAATTAGCAGCTGCAGATACAATCATGTCACTGCAAGGGAGTTTCGACTTCTTCGGAAACCCTCTAACCAGAGAAGTCCTCCTTAAACGTGCAGGTATTGACAAAAGTTCCAGAAGTCTTGTACTGGTGGGCCATCAGATTAGCAATTCCAGTCCAGAAATTGAGATAACTCCTGTAAAGTCCTTCGAAACATTTCTTCTATTTTGACTTTGAGCTTTCTCCTAGCCAATATTTTTTCTGATGCCTAATTTTTTGTTTGGCATCGACAGGAAGACGAGAAGGCAGCTGATGATTGGGAAAGAAGAATTGCATACGTTCTAGTTAGCCATGAATTCGGCACTATTTTTGAGGCTTTGGCTGATGGCATGAAGAGCCAAAATTCAGAACTACGATCAGCATGCTTTATATCAGCTACCTGGCTCACGTACATGCTGACCATTCTACCGGATACAGGCATACAAGTAGCAGCTCGTGCTTGCTTGCTGAAGCAGTTCATAGCTAAATTAAATTCTGCCCGGGATGTGGAAGACAGAATCCTTTCTATGATTGCTCTCAATAGCTTTCTTCATTTCCCTGGTGAGGTTCACAAAGCCATTAATTAGAACTCACAGCTTACAATCATCATTTCAAAATCTGGTAGCAATAATCCTGTCTAAAAAAGAAGGAATAAGAATAAGCGCTGATAAGAAGTTCCTCGAAGCATGACAAGCCACTAAAAATACAGAATTCAGCGTTGATTTATATCAGATATTATCTGTATTATTCTATTATTGGGAATGAAAAAGTTCAAACTAGTTTCCTTCTAGATGAATATGCGAGGCTTTCATATATTTATGTTTTCAAATTCCTCCAAGTCATTGCTATGCAAAATAGAAAAAGGGTGATGATACGTTATATTGTGAATTTCAGAAGGCTTAGGTGATCTAACTTCCTACACTAAGGATATCTTAAGAGGATTGAGAGAGCTTAAGAGATCCTGTCCCTTAGCACCTAAAATGCTAAAATCTCTGGTTGAAGAAAATGAATCTAAAGCGGTAAGTTCTTGTATTCTTAACCCATTTTCTAGAATAGGCATCAGGCATTGTGGATCATTTAAATTTCTCCATTGGAACAGGACAATTGGATACATAAAGAGCTCATAAAAGAAGACTGCAGCGAAAATGGAGAGGTGGTGTCTGTCACATGCTTTAAGGATAAAATATTTTCGGGTCATACAGATGGCACGATTAAGGTAATCGGATTAAAATTTTACATACTCTGTAAATTCTAATGAATAATGATTTTAAGTGTCAAAAGAAAAATATTTCCTAAGGCTGTTGCAGTTTATATAAATGTCTTCTTCTGTAAAAAACAATATTTGTTTCTTAGATGTCTAGAAAATAAATCATTACATAATTGATCTATCAATCCTAAATACGTATAAATGTAGATAAATGTACAGAATAATGGAGTGGACTTTATGTGGTGTTCTCTGCTACATGCTTGAAAGAATGAATAGATCTATAGATACTAACTCATGCTTGATCATTGCTAAATACGTTGCTGTATTGGTTGCAAATTGCAACCTTACTGTAGTTTGAACTGACTGCAAAATACTCTGTAACTTCTGAAGGTCTGGACATTAAAGAATAATTCATTCCATCTGTTGCAAGAAATTCAAGAACATACTAAAGCAGTGACAAACTTGGTGATTTCAGAATCTGGTGACACACTATATAGTGGTTCACTTGACCGAACGTCAAAGGTAAAATTTTAGGTAGTTACTCTAACTTCAAGGTCAAGCCGTCTGCTAACGAAGGTTTTGTTTCACAAAATAACAGGTCTGGTCTATTGGAAAGTCAGCAATACATTGTGTACAGGTGTATGATATGAAGGACCAGATTCATAATTTAATTGTAACCAATAGCTTAGCTTGTTTCGTTCCGCAGGGGACTGGTATCAAGGTACTCTTAAACTATGAATACATGTTCTTCTTTGAATGGTGCTGAGAGAGTCTGATCACTTCTTTTATACAATCTAGAGTGTAAAATAACACTAGTCTCCTTATTATTAATGCCTCTGTGTCACACTCAACCGTAGTATCAAACATTGTGCTCTATACTCTGACCGTTTACTTTATTTTATTCCCATGTGACTGATTATGTAATTGAAAACAAAATCCCCAACATTGGTTTCTACTGAATTGGCTTGCTCATCAGGTTCAGTCACTGAGTGGAGAGTCAAAGCTGTTAAATTCTAGCAAATATGTGAAGTGTTTGGCTCATGTTAATGGGAAGTTATATTGTGGATGCCATGACAGTAGTGTTCAGGTATAGAGTTTTTTAAGTGTGAGACAGTCTAATGGATGCTATATCAACATTGTTGCAATAATATTGATCACGTGATATTTCAGGAGATACATTTGGGAACTGGAACAGTCAACACTATTCAAAGTGGTTATAAAAGATTACTAGCGAAAGCAAATCCTATTCATGCAATTCAAATTCATGGTGAACTTATATACGCAGCTGGTTCTTCCTTTGATGGATCTTCTATAAAGGTATCTTAGACTCGTTTGATTTAGCAGTACATAGAAAGGCAAAAAATAGTTAAAATTGATATTTTGAATTCCGAAGGGCAGAAAATGTATGAGCTACTTGGTGTTAATTTTAAAGATGATATACCATTATCATAGTTAGCTAACTGATGCATATATAAATGTCAAGATATGGAACAGTTCCAGTTACAATATGGTTGGATCACTGCAAACTGGATCTGAAGTTCGGACAATGGCAGTGAGCTCAGGATTGATTTATTTGGGGTGCAAAGGAGGTACTGTAGAAATTTGGGATAAGAAGAAAAGCAGTAAAGTTGACACCTTGCAAATGGGTACCAATTGTAGGGTCAATTGTATGGCTCTAGACAGCAATGAAGAAGTTTTGGTAATTGGAACTTCAGCTGGACAAATTCAGGTGACTTTTTAGAGTTCAAAGCTGCATTTTTACTTTGTCATCAATGCATCGTGTATGTAGATTTATACATTGTCTTCCAAGTTTCAAATCAGATACAAGGAAACTGTAATGACAGAGCTTTCCCTTGCAGGCTTGGGAAATGAATTAACAGAAAATGCTGAGGGTACAGCTGGTGCGGGAAGACATAGATGAACTTGACAATATTTGATTCGTTAATACTTTCATTCTAGGTTCTTCGTGAACTGTATATCCGAGTGCCTTGTACATAAGATTAACTCGTAGATACGTTATTAGTTTGCAACATGTGAAGTTATCTTTTTATTTGTTTTCCTTTTTTTATGGAGGGATGAGGAGAACTTCTCCAATGTGAATAACATTATGCTTTTGTCTGGGTCTCTGATGTTTAATTTTTTGAAACATTATATGAATAAGTATAAAGAAAAACTATATGAATATAATCATGATCATACAATTATAATTTAATAGTTTGATTAAATATTTACCTTTTTATTAAAAAGAGTATTAACAGGGTAATATTTATTAAAAGTTATATTAGTATATAATCGTACCTTGCTTACATATAATAATGAATTCATTTCTTATATGTCTATCTATATATGATATAGTTGTACCTCTAAAACTTTGGTTAACATTTTTTTCTTTTCTAATTTTTTATTTTATTTAAATTATATCTTAATTTTTCTGATTTTTATTTCTCCTTTGATATTTTCTTTTTCATGTTTTCAAATTCTTTATGCTTAATTTTTAGAGTTATCTTTTTTTTTTTTCAAACGAGTATTGAAAGTACATTAGTTTTCCATTAAGTGAAAAAAGTCTATTGATTTAAATAGATGAAAATACAGAAAATAATTATTATTATTTGTAGTTATTTTAACGTTTAATACACTGTAATTGTAATGTTACTCTTACAAGGTTTATATATTTATTTAACTACATTTTTGTTTGTTATCTTCATAATGTATTTTAATTTTACCAGTACTAAAAGTATTCGATAAACATTACACACCCGATGACTATTTTTTATTTTTTAAGTTTCTTTTTAAAAGGGTTATTTTTTGGAAATGGGAAATTGAATCATTTTATTGGATACTTTAAAAAAAATAAAACAAAGAAAAATTATTGCAGTTTGAATATGAGAGCCACTGAGTTATAAATTGGACCAAACAAACAAATATAATTATACAAACATGAGGTTACTTAAAGGAAATTTATATTAATTTATTTGTGATAGATGAACTATTACACTGATTTTACTAGAATACATAAAAACACATTTTTATCATTTTCAAATATATTTTCATATATTTTTAATATAAAAAAAATCATTATTTCAATTCCTTAATAAGACTCATATTTTTCGGGAAGGTTTTTTTTTTTTTTCTT
>Ga0214544_1000043_pt1 | contig 140690 bp, 59 predicted proteins | sample CNSS3metaG_FD_160074 | JGI IMG/M metagenome (GOLD analysis project Ga0214544, IMG submission 160074) | Root nodule microbial communities from cowpea collected in UCLA plant growth center, Los Angeles, California, USA - CNSS3 | ecosystem: Host-associated > Plants > Roots > Nodule | place: USA...
TATAATAAATATATATTTGTAATATATATATATATATATATATATATATATATATATATATATATATATATATATATATATATATATATATATACTTAAAAAAATTAGAGATAATAGTTTATAAAATACACGACTACATTTTGTCGCATACAAGACCTACCACTTGTTATGACAATAAAAGTGGCATTGACAACAACGATGGTAAAAGAAGAGAAATTAAGGTTACAAGAGACATTCCAATTATAATTGCTACAATAAAGATAACAATGAAAGTGATAATGCTAGTAACAATATACTAATAATAATGGTAACAATGACCATGACAATGTTGTAATGTTTTTATAACAATGATGAGAAAGTGAGTATAAGCAATACATATGAACTAGTAACAACATCAATATTAATGGAAGTGACTAGTAAATATAATTTTTACAATAAACATTTCTTAGTTCCATCGTTATCTGAACCTATCATGTACATGATTTAACAAATATTTTTAGAAGTTCTCCATTAATATTTATTAAAGTAGATTAATGACAATAATTAATATGTAACCGTCTTAACGTATAACGCACATGATTTAACATCATTATTTTCACTACTTTTAAAAGTTTTCTCTATTAATTTTGTTTTTAGAATTAGATGGGTGACACAAATCAATATCTGTAACGCCAAACAATATTTCTCATACTTATTTTAAGTATCACCTTAATATTTAATGAAAAATTATTCTTGGAGACCTAAAATATTGATCAACACTTGAGACACATACATATAAAGAGATAACAAAAGTTATATACATTTTAATTGGTGTATATAAAATGAAGGAGCATATATATTTGTGTCTTATTTAACGTAATATATATTCAGAAAATATTTTTAAGTGTCAAAATAAATGCACATATTTTGAAAAAAAAAAAAATATAAAATTTACTAAAATTAATATATATATATATATATATATATATATATATATATTAATTTGGTTTAATTACTCTTTTGATTCTTGATTTTGTCCAAACATGTCAAGTTGTTCCTTTAGTTTTTTTTTTAAGTTTTAATTTGGTCTTGATTTTAAAAAAATTGGTGCAATTTTATCATTTTCGTTAAATATCTTGAAATGAATCAATGATTTTTTTAATCAAAATTTATATTATGATTATGTTAATAACATCAATAAAACAAATCATCATTATTAACAACTTCAATCTTAATGTAAAAATCCTTTGTCCTTTACAAGAAATTTAGTAAAAAGGATCACATTGCATCAATTTTTTAAAAATCGAAACCAAATTGAAAATAAAAAAATTAGATGACCAACTTGACATTTTAAAAAAAAAATAGCGATCAAAAGAGTAATTAAACATACTAATTTATATGCATGTGAAAAAAAGTTAGGGGACCAAAGCCCTCTCACTCTACAAACTTGATAATTGTAATCAAGATCAAATTAGTTGAAATATTACATATGTATTGTTAAACTATGATATTTTTTATACAAAAATCAGGTAAATAAATGTGAAAGCACAAAAAGTAATGAGTATTAATATATATATATATATATATATATATATATATATATATATATATATATATATATATATATTTATTTAATACGTTAGGTTTGTGTCATGATAAACCAAATATTAATATGTTATGGTGTAATTATACAATGATGATAATAAATATGATGACAATAATAAAAATAATAATGATAATGACAAAATAGAAATAGAGAGATTATAAGAAAGATGGTAAAAATAGAGATGAAGGTTATGATAGTTGGGTGAGTTTGATAGAAAACTTTTATGAAGTTAAAAGTTTTAAACAATTTTGGTGAATTAAAAAATTTAAAATAGTGTTTTGAGGAATATATATATATATTACTTTGTATATATCACTAATACTCACTGTCATTATTATTACCATCATTATTACTGTATTCTTATTAATATTATTACTTTCATTGTTATCTTTATTATAACATATATAATGGGATGTTTCTATTAACCTTAATTATATGTGTACAATAAAGATAACACAATAAAAGTGATAGTATTAATAAGAATACAGTAATAATGATGGTAATAATAATAATGACAGTGAGTATAAGTGATATATACAAAGTAATATATATAAAAGATATGATTGAAATAAAAAAATTTACAATAAATCATTTCTTAGTTTCATCGTTATCTTAACCTATAACGTACATATTTTAAAAAATATTTTTAGGAGTTCTCCATTAATATTTATTAAATTAGATTAATGACAATAATTAATATTTATAATCGTCTTAACGTATAACGCACATGATTTAACATGACTATTTTCAATATTTTTAAAAGTTCTTTCTGATAAATTTTTTTTAAATCAGATGGGTGAGACTAATAAATATTTGTAACGCCAACAATATTTCTTATACTTATTTTAAGTATCACCTTAATATTTAATGAAAAAAATATTTTTGAAGACTCAAAATATTGATCAACATTTGAGACACGTATAAAGACACAACAAAAGTTATATAAATTTTAATAGGAGTACATAAAATGAAGGAACATGTATATTATTGTCTTATTTAATATACATGGATATTCAGAAAATGTGTTTAAGTGCCAAAATAATTGTACACAAATTTTGGAAAGCAAAAAATACAAAAATTACTAAATTAAAAAGGAAAAACTTATATGTATGTCAAAAAAAGATAGAGGACAAAGCCCTCTCACTCTACACAAACTTGATAATTGTACTCAGGATAAAAATAGTTGAAACATTAAATATGTATGGTTAAACTATAATATTTTTATATACGAAAATTATATTAAAAAATATGAAAGCACCAAAAGTAATATATATATATATATATATATATATATATATATATATATATATATATATATATATATCAGAATACTTTTGTTAATAATATTCAATTTATTATATATAATCAATTATAATTTTGTAATTCAATAAATGTGATTTAGATGTTGAAATTTTAGAATAGAAGATCTATTCCATTCGATCTCATTAATATCAATCATCTTTTATCATATAATAGTTCTACATTGTTTAAGAGTTGAGTCAAATATAATTTAAATATGCATCATTTCATCAATTCTTTGAAATATCTTTGTATAACAAAATTGTGACACAAATTAGTGACTCCAAAAGAAACAACATTCACATAATGTGATTGATTTTAACATTGTTGTCTAAATGAACTTGAAATTGAAACATTAATAATATTTAATGTATTGTGTAAAAGGTATAAAGATTTAAGATTTTTTTTTCACTATTTTTAAAGTTATCGATTCATTTTTATATATAATATTTTTAATTGATGAATGTGATTGAAATATTAAAATTTGACGATAAAACATCTCTATCACGCAATTTTATCACTATCAAATACTTTTAACTACAATATACATGACAAAAATGTTTAATAATATTCTTTTCTCTTTTTGTATAAAAGTTGTGATTTTTAATTATCTAACTAAAAAACCACATTCTTTACATAAATTAATTCAATGCTTCAATGTAAGTATATAAGTGAAGTCATACCAAGTCTCTCCAAATTAATTCAAGACATGAAAAAAAAAAATGTAATCCAATTGTTTATAATATAAGTATAAGAGTGAGCATTAGATTAGATCTGGATCATCTATACTCATCATCACAAACTTAGACAAAAAAATTTAGGAGTACCAAAAAAAATTCTTCATTTCCTTTCCTTAAACCCTTTTCATACAATTATATGCATTTTAATTTATTATATTTCTAATTTAATGAATTCACACAACATGGATATTCTAATTTTTATTACAATTTAAGGCTATCAACTAATTTATTATTTGCAGCGGAATTCGTAATGCAGCCCAATATATATTCATAAAATTTTACAAATTTTATCATATACAACAGAAAATACAAAATTCCTAAATTTCATAATTTAGGATTATACTAATGTGGATAAAAGTATAATTAGGGTTCATGTCAATTTCATAAAAGAAAGAATCCCTAATATCATAATTAGGATTCATACTAATCCGGAGAAAACTTAATTTTGGTCAAACATTGTAATAGCACAATCATAAATTTAAGATATGTAAATCATAATAAAATACTAATCTTGATTCATGATTTATGAGAAATATTGTGATAATGTATTCTTTAATCTCTCTATTTTCCGATTTATCTCTTTATCTTTTTTTCTACTTTCATACTTTCTTGATGACTTACTGAGAAATAATTTTATGGCGAGTCGAAACTCTAATGTCTTTAATTAACCAATGTCTATCAAATTGATTTTTATTCTATTTTTTAGACAATAAAAATATATAAATAAATAATGTATATATAAATAAAATGGTGTAAAACTTTCCAAAACTTAATAAATAATATATAAATATATAAATATAATTTTAAAATATATAAAATTTAAAATTTAAAAATTTGGGAGGAATATGTCACGTTTAAGTTCCACCGATGTTCATCATTCAACTTGAGTAAGAGTGCAGTAGTTTCGATTGTGTCAAAAAGAATTATTTAATCATAAATGAACTCCAGCCAATCTAATTAGAATTGATGGATGAGTTAGATTATCAAATAAACACATTTATTAAAACCATAGTTATATTCATAATACTCAATTTATTATATATTATTAAATATAATTTTTAGTTAAGTAAATTAACATTTCGAAATTTGATACTAAATATATTTTATTAAATAAATAATTGGCTACTGTACATTATATCTCTACTTTAATTACCTTAACATGTAATTAGTCAAAACACATGTATATGTGTGATTTTTTCTTTTTGCAACAAAAATTATTATTATTTGTATACAAGTAAGTTTAAATAATTTTTATATTTTATTGTATTTTATTATAATAGTTATTTTAGTTTTAAAAAATATTTAAATTTTAGGAAATAAAACGGTCAAATTAAAAAAGAAATGGTCACTTTAAAGGATAAATACGGAAACCGTAAAAGTGTACATCAAAAGAGATAATTTTCTTTATGTAATAGTATAAGAATATAGATAAGAATTAAATATGTTTTTTCCCTTAATTTTTACTGAAAATTGAAATTAGTTCTTTTTTAAAACTTTGGTCTAATTTAGTTTTCTAACTTTAAAAATGTATGGATTGAGTCTTTTTAACAATTTTTTTTAAAGTTTATTAACATTTTAAACATGTTGTATGAGAATATTTGAGTTGTTTAACCCGCTTGACACATCTCTGCTTCAATGTTAGTTAAGAAACTGTCTTAGAAACATATTCGAGATGTGAAATAAACTTAACAAAATTTTGTTAAAAGAACTAAATCCAAACATTTGTAAAGTTGGAGCACTAAATTTGGCCAAAGTTTTTTAGAGGGACTAATTACAATTTTCACTGAAAATTAGGGAATCAAAAACATATTTAACCCCTATAGATAATGTACATATAAGATAAAAATATATTAAAGTAACTTAATTTATTTTGTAAAATTAAATACGATACTTTTGTTGATAATATATAATTTATCATATAATGTAACTAAGTATAATATGTTTTGTTGAATGAATATGATTAAAACATTAAAATTTTATATTCAAATGTTTCTTTCATTCTAATTCCATTATTATCAATTACATTAACTTTAACTTATAATATAGTTAACCGTGCATTTTGTCCCACTTTTCTAAGTTTTTGTTATTGCATCCATGTTTTAAGCATTGTAATATAATCACTTCCACTTGAAAAAGACGTTGTTAAGAATCTAATGACGTAATACATATGTTCTTGATGTATCTTATGTATATTTAGTCATGGTGTGACACAAAAGCAACATATTTTTTTATTATTCTTAATAAAGTTAAAGACTTAATTGAAAATATAAATTTTAAATTCTTGTACATATTTTTTTATTTATATATAAGTTAATTTTAACTTATAAAAAAAATTAAACTATAATATGTGAGTAATTAATATGATCTTCGAACACTATTTCATTAACTTGGTTTTCATATTTTGAAATTGATTTTAATCAAAGTCTCTTTAACTTGATTTTAATTAGAACTTTTAACTCTGGTCTCAAATAAGTTGTTTACAAAAGCGAATTAAATTAAAACAAACAACTTGGATTGGTTCACTTTTTATTCTTTAAAAATCAATCAATTTTAATAATTTTTTAGTTAAATTAAAAAAACATTTTTAAACTGATTTTTTTATTGGCTTCTTTAGTGCTATTAAAAGTAGACCTTTAAGTTTAAGTTAATTTAAAAAAAAATAACTTGTTAAGTTAGTTTTACATTCACTTTTATATATCTACTGTGAATTTGTATTATCCAATAAGATTACCATATTAAGAAACAATTTATTCTATTTAAAGTTTTATTTATTTTGGGACCAAGATTTGTAGAATTCTTTTCCACAACCTAGTCCATCATGTATTGTGCTGTGGTGCAAAAATAAACAAACACACTCATCATCACTAATTATAATGGTGCAATATTTTACTAAAATATATACATATAATTTAACATTATATTTTTTAGGGCCCAGGCTTCATCTGTTACTAATTTTCTCAATAAAAATTATACCTGAAAATTAACAACTTAAAGAGATATGTGCATAGTACATCCAGCTTCAACACTCAACACAGATCTTATTACAACATAAAATTATACCCAAAAGCGATGTGAGTGAGTGATGAAATTATCTAAAAAATACTTTGATTTACAAAATAATAAAACAATTTTTATGTATATTCTGAAGAGAGTTACAATATATGAAGTGTGGATTAGTAGGGAGGAATTAAAAAATAATAATAAGAAAAGCTCCAGATCCGAACCTCTAGCTTTCACACATGTATTTTATTTTATAGAGAGAATTGCTGCTCCTTCTAAAATAATTTACTCCAGATATTTTTTAGTGAGAATCATAGTTATAATTTTTAATGAATTTTAATCATAATTAAATATAGCTATTAAAAGAATGTATAAAGAAAGATAAGGATAAACCTCGGGAGATGAGTATATATAAAACCTATTTCTAAATCCGAAATATTCTTCAAAGAACCTTCCAAGAGAAACAGGCACATCAAGATTCATAACAAAACCTCATATTCCAAGTTCTAACAAAAAGTTTAAAGAAGAAGAAGAAGACCATGTTACATTGCCTTGAGCTTTTTCTCCGCTGACATCTTAACAATTATTTCAAACCAAAAAACAAAGAAAAAGAAAAAAAAAAAAGTGACAGACATAAAATGCAGCAGGAGCAGCCTCATGATGCACACGGCGGTTCAAGCCGACTTGGGCGGTTCAAGCCGACTTGGGCGGCGCCGCCGGCTTATTCTTGGTCGGAGAAACGGCGGCGTGAGGGGAATCTTTGATCTCTTGGTGGGTCGAAATGCGTGAGGCTTGGGAAAGAGAAGCGGCGGCGGTGGCGGCCGCGGCCGCTCCGGCTTGCTCGGCGACGGCGTGTGTGAAGTCAAAGGGCTTCGTGATGTCGTCGCCGGCGAAAATTTCCGGCGGAAGGGCTTGGGAGGGTTGGCGTCGATGACGGGACATGGCTACTCGGAAGTGAGAGAAAAGAGAGAGAGAGAGAGAGAGTGTGAGAAAATATGAGAATGGATATGAATATGAATGTGTTTGGGATTTTATGGGGATGTTTGGTTTGGTTTGGTTTCGACAGAGAACTAGACTCACGCGCTTTTGTGTTTCGTGGTTTTTGAAACTTTCTTCTTTCTCTTCTTCTTTGGGGTTTGTACGAAGGAGAGAAAAACAAAAGCAAACTAGTTTTGCAAGAAAGACAACTTGCGAAGTGCCAATGTCTACGCCTTCATGGTTCCATGTTACCCGACGTGCTTCTTCAATTTTTTAGCTTTTTCTTAAATCTTCTTTTCTAAGAGATAATTTAAACAACTTTGTTCTAATGTTTAATCAATGCGATTCTTCATCTACAAGCTTCTATTATATGTTTCTTCACATGATTTGTGCTCTCATTTGTATAATTGAACTTGCATATGTACAATTTATGTTATCACTTAAAGACACTTTTTTTGTTTTAATTTTATATTCAACATAGGATGAATCGAGAAAACCTAAGTAAAGTAATTTATTATTTGTAAGAATTGAACCTATTTTGATTAGTGACGATTGTTGAATTGTGGCAATTAAAGGTTGGACAAACTTGAATTTGTATTGTAAATTATTAGAAGTTGCCAAAACCCTACATGTTGGGTACATGGAAGAAATGCATCGTGCAATGAGGGAGTGGATCCCTTGGTGAACAACGATGGAAATGTATTTATATGAACACTCTAAGGCACAAATAATTAGGGTTCGGGTAAATGCGAGTGAGTAATCAAAATTATAGGAAAGATGTTTTGAATAAGGTATATATTCCAAAGAAGGAATCTTGGTTCAAAAGTGTAGTGGTTAATTTCAATTATGAGATTGGATTTTAAAATTTTTTGCCATATATTTAAGTTATGTTTACATTCTAACTTACCTCAGTATAGTTAGGACTTACTTTTTTTTTTTCCACATAACTTCGATAGAAAGTACTTTTTAGAAAATTACTTTTCTAAAAAGGTGTCTATCAAACCATCAATATAATAAATCATTCTCAAATATTAAAAGCAATTCCTAATACAGTAGTAGAATACATACCTGATCAATAATTAGGAACACAATATAGATGAAAAGTGATACCTGATTTTCCAAATAGAATCAACGAAAGATAAAAAAATTGTCTTCATAGTGTGAGACGATACTGCTCTCTTTTCTGGTAGGAGGTTATCTTATAACGTATCGTTCAAATGTGTTGTTACGTCGTCTCATAAAAATTAACTAATAGGATATCAATTTTATATCCTCACTAGCAGAGACCAGAGACCTCTCAACAAGTTTCTGAATACTTAAGTTCATCACAGACCGTTCATTGAACAATCCAACCCATCACAGATCATTCATCAGAAACCCAATATATATTATTTATAAATTAATAACAATTGTGCAATATAATTGATATTTACAAATAATATAATTTATTAATTAATGTTAATCCACAATAATAGGGAATAATAATTTTATATAATAAAATTATATAAAATACAACCACACAAACTTGCTTCAACTTTTCTTTTAAAGCATGACTTTTTTTTTGTCTTTCTTCAAGATTTCCTAGTTTCATAGTTCTTCTTCCTGATTTTGTGGTGTTCCTGGTATGGCCTTATTCATTGTTTTTGTTTATGATCTCGATTCGTTATTTTTGTTCGTCATTTTGTTTGTAGTTTCGAGCACTCTGTTCTTTATTATGATTCTGTTTACAGTTCTATTTATGATTTCAGGTTTCTTACTTTGTGCTACAACGATTTTGTTGCTTGTTCTTTTAATGGTCATCAATGAGTACTTCAAAGAAAGACAATGGTAAGAATTATCTTGTTTCCAAATTTCTATCCAAGATTCAAAGAAAAAAAGGGGTCACTTGGGTAGGAAAAACACAGTCCCAATAAAGAAGTTGTTATATTTACATGGGAGGTAAAATGTATAATAACATTTATTACTATATATAAAGATGATTATTTTTTTATGTACATTTCACCTTTTAAGTAACTGTTATTTTAAACTAAAATAATTACATTTATATTTTTACCTTTTATAATAACCGTTAATATAAATTTAACTATTGTATATTATAAAATAAATATTTTATCATTTTAAAAACTATTTTTTAAAATTTTAAAAACTATTTACGATAAAAATTTATTTAATAATAAAATTTATAATTTTTTTATAATTATTTTTAATAAAAAACAATTTATTGTTTAATTATATTAAAAAAATTAACGCATGTGTTTCGACTTGTAAATCTCTTAATATAAATTTTATACACATTTTAGTTTGTAATTTACTTTTACATAATTAAATAAGATAAATCTATTATTACGTCAATTACGAAAATTAACATGGCTTTGCTCTCTTATTACCCTTTGAAAAATCCAGATTTAGCTTTATATAAATAATTCCACTCATATTTCGGTCGAATCATGAAGAGATTTAAGTCATTACTTAAGCCTAAACACATATTTAGTATTAATATTTATACGTACTTTTTTATTTGTAGATGCAGCGTAATGATAACTAAGGAGTATAAGGCTTCTAATTTTTCCATTACTCTCTCTAAAATTAAAACTTACTTAGTTATTAATTTCAATTAAAAATCCTGTCTCTATTGGATATCGTTAATTTTATCCCCTAACTAGTAATACAAATATATTATTGTTTTAATAAATTATTATTATTATTATTATTATTATTATTATTATTATTATTATTCATAATAACTATCTTTACTAGTTTTAAGAACACATGGCCTAAAAACATTCATTTTGAGCATAAAAATATATTCTAATGATCCTAAAAAGTATAAATTCACATCATCCTCAAGATTTAACACAAGTCTAGTGTGTCTTGATAGGTTAAAGTGATATCAAATTTGTGAATCAATCTTATTCATTATGGATTAAAATTGAATTAGATAAAACGATTTTAACATAAGTTAAAAGTGGATTGACTCATAATTTATTAACAATCTTTTATTATTATTTTTATCATTTTTTCATAAATTTAATATTATAATTATTTACTATTGTTAACGATAATTTACATATTTAATTTATTTATTTGTCAGATTATATAGTATAACACTATAATTTTTATGTAGTATTTTTATTGTAATATTATAAAAAATATGTTGAATCAATTATTTTGATTCATTTAATACCCAAGTGTGGCCATGGTTATATAAGCTATGGAAAAAATGGGCCACAAGCTACCTAGTAATACTATTAGTAGGAAAAAAATCGATGCAGGGTACGATAATATATTATGAAGTGTAGAAGACCAAGTATCCAACTTATACATGCATGCATATGTATGAACCTTCCGTACGTACGTGTTTATAGTTTGTACGAGGAATGAAAACATTCAATTTTGTTCAAATGATCAAAAGGAGTGTAATTATCATTAAAACATATGCATAATTCAATTTTTATATTTCTATTTACCATATATACATAATTAGTATAGCCATTAATTTGCCTCATTCAATGATTGTGTGTCAACTAGCATTTCATGAAACTCTTGCTATGTAATGTTTTATACGTTTGAAAAAGTTTCTTGTAAAATTTATTAAAATTAGTTTAAAAGAACTCTTTATTTTCATGCAATAGTTTTGTTAGAATTTTATATCAATTGATTAAATTATAAAATTTATTGTGTATGAAAAATTAGTCAGGTTTTAATGTAATGTTTTTGAATTCGAGCAAAAGCTTTTCAGTCATGAACTCTTAAGTTAAGCTTTCATTTAGAAAAACACATCAGAAAAATGGATGGCATAGGAAAAGTTGAACGGAGATTTTCTCAGATGTTATGTTTAAGGAAAGAGTCAAAAAAAAAAAATTGAAAAAAGGAAAATTAGAAAATGAAATTCGTTAAAGTATCAAAATCAAGATAGGACATCGATGACATGTGGTGTATTCTTAATGAAAGACATTAATCAGTAGTTTGTCCAAGAATAATAATTGCATATTTTGTGGGGATCTTATGATCCTGTAATGGGTTTTTCTTTTGTATAAATATTCCAAAAGTCTGAATTTAGAAATGGAAATCTGAAAGATGAAAAAAACAACGTTGTTCAGGAAAATGTTTTCAGATTACCAGAGTGAATAAGCTAGTAGTCTTATAATTAATGATAATTCGATGATCACCATATCAAAATCTCTAATCCTCGGAAAAAATGATAAAAAAACGAAAAGAAGAATATAAATAGACAAAACAAGTTATTTAGTTGAAAATAAATGAAAAAATAAAGTTAAGTTTATTTATTTTTAATTCATTAATTTATTCCAATATACTTATTTCTTTATTATTATTATTATTTATTATTTATTTAGAGTTGTTGTATTATATAATAATCGAGATCATCTCCAATTATATATATCAGAATACTTAAATGTGAAAGAACGACTATGACGTCTTAAACTAAAGAGTGAAAACATAAAAAGCTAAGGGCCTTTATCAAGATATATGTGATCGAAAGAAAAAAGGAAACTCATGGTACTGCGTCTAGGTGCCTTCGGTGTGCATAAGGGCTTTTAAGTAAGTTTCTAAAAAGCCAAATCACGCATAAATTACATTTTAAATATGGTTTACAACAGACGGTTTAAAAAAAAAGTGTAAGATTTTTTCTTGAAGAAGAACAACACATAATAAATTAAAAAAAAAATTGAAAAAAATTAACTCTAAATTATGTGTAGCGGACAATCTATTAAAGAACTAAGTTAAAATGTTAGAGTATTTGATAATAAGGTGTAATGGATGGATGTGATGGAAGGGTATGATAGAAGGTGACAGTACTCTTTCCTAGAGATTGTCGACTGTAATAGATAGTCGAGTAAACATTTATTATATTTAACTATTTTAGTGATTTTTTTTATTTTTTTTATATATATATATATATATATATATATATATATCATTTAAGATTTTTTTTAATTAGCGATGAATTTTTATTGATGAAAATAAATTTGACAATTAGGTTAAATTTATCAATAAATTTTAGAATTTTAAATTATTGATAAAAATATCTATAAGTAATGAATCAATTAGTAATATTTCTTAGTAAATTTACATATGACGTATATATTCATCTATAAGTTTCATTTATTTTAAAATTTTTATTACTGACATATTTGTCTATCGATAAACTTTGTTAATAAAATAACGATAAATTGTTAACTGAGTTTTATCAATTTGTGTAAAATTAATCAATAAAATTCTTCAATAATAATGTCTTAGAATTCATCGGTAAAATTTATTTGTAATTTATAATTATTTTTTTCAACAAATTTTTTCATGAGTAAATTTTGTAGTAAAATGAGTGGAAAAAATTTTCGTCAAGTCGAATGATTTTTTTTTATAAATCAAGTGGAGATGAGTGTGAAGAAGAAGAGAAGGAGGAGGAGTGAAGTCAGAGCTCTTGTGACAGTGGTGATGGAAAAAATGCTACGTCAGCTCATCAATGATGTAATAGCAAAATAATGATGAGCCCACACATTACAAACATTACAAGAAAATCTTCATTTAGAAACTAATTTTAGAAAAAAAAAATAGCTATTTACAGTAATAACCAATTTAAATTTAAATTTACAAAATTAAAAATTATTAATTGTTAAAATAATCATTATTATAATAAAAAATTATAATTGATTAATAATTTGTTCATTAATTAATTAAATTTTAATTATCTACGATTATAATTGGATTTTACGTTATGATCATTCACTTTATATACCACAATAGTTTGTTAGTACATATGACTTTTTTTTTTATTTAGGTTATTATTGTGTCAATGATTATTACTTTTTGTTTACAAAATTAAAGAACAAGAAAAAGAAAATCGTCCTTCACACTTATTTTTAGCAACAATATAAAAAAAATGTCAAGAAATTTCTATTCTTTTTCCCTTTCATTTACCATCCTGAGTGGTTGGCACACTCGAAGCATCATCATCATGGTGTTGGAGTTTGTATTTTGTTTGGCAAGTTGAATTTTGTAAATTCAAAATAATAGAATAAAAAGAAAAACATTGCTCCTTGTAACATGGTGAAAACAAGGGATCAATGAAGAGACAGCAGCAACGTTGTTGGGTTGCAAAATGGAGAGAGTTTGCGAAACACGATTGTTGTGGAAGCAGTGGCACATGCAAAAACACGTTGTGTATAGTAAGAAACCAGTGGTCGATGATGATGGTGTTGGGGAAAAGAAGGTGCAAAAACAAAATCTATTGTTCTCCATTATTTTTACGTGTGCAATTAGGGCAAGAGAAGAAGACAAAGAAGGTGCAGTGACGCGCGCGCGTGGTGTTGGATACGGTGGAAGATTGAAGTGAAAAGGTTGGACGCGTGGCAATAAAAGAGCCTCATCTTAAAAATCTATTATCTTTGTGGTGTGGGTCTAAAATCTATATATATATAGTTCAACTAACCAAATCTAATGCATACATGTGCAACAAAAATAATTGGCACAAACACTTTCTTTTTTCAATCTCTTCCTTTAAAATCGATCAAATAAATATTTTTTAGATTAAATTAAATTCAAAGCACGTGCCTTTCATAAAACTTTCTTATGTTTAGGTCAAATATTACTACTTTTTAGATGCCTTGTTGATAAAAATCTATCCACAGAAATCAAACTCATGATATGGTCGACACTCTTCGGCCAGTTCGTACATGTAGAATTATTTAAAACTGTATTTTAAGATTCTAAGCATTGTAAAATATATTTTGTTTCATGGGTTAGAAAAGAATGTAATTAAAATATGCTAATAGTTTAAAAAGTTTCATTATTATTTAATCACGAGCTATTATTTATGATGGTTATTTTTCATTTACATAAGGACTACAAAAATCGCATTTAAAGTAATTTTCCTCCGCTTGGTAGAAAAAAAATACTTCCGAAGAAAATAAGTTAAAGAAAATATGCAATACCCATCTGACATCCTGCACAACTATTGAAATACAATGGATATTGTGCATAAGGATATAAAAGTAAACTTAGAAGTGTACATTACTCTTAAATCAATCTTATAAAATTAATTTATAAGATAATATTTGTATTTATTTATATATTGTAAATTATTTTTATTTTTAATTGATGTGAAATTTTTAATATACATTGAGTCATATATATCTTGAATGAGGGAATAAATATGAATAATTGATTCAATAGTGATCCAATAATTGATAAAACAATAAGTTCTAAGATATGGTTTGTATCCACAAAAAATATTTATATTAACTTTTTTATTTATACACATTAAATCAACCTATACAAAATTTTTAATAAATTACATGTATGTTGTATTAATTGAATATATAAGATATATAAGTAGGTGATGGTTTCTCCTTTTTTTCATATAATGTAAAATGATTATATTTTAGTTGATTTTTGAGTGTACATTCACAAAATTAAGTATTAATCAATAAGTTTTTGAAAAAAGAATTTAGAAGAGCTACTTCAATTCATACAAGGAATTAACATGATTAATAAGTTTATGGGTCAAACTTTTTCATTTTTATATATTGTAAGACTTAGACTTATATTTCATTATAAGAAAATTCTTGAATAATAACCAATTTTAGTGATAAAAAATAATTAGTCATCAGTGACCAATTTATAAACTAAAAATTATTGATAATTAAAATAATTTCAAAAAATTATAATTGGTTTCTAAATTAGTAACAAAATTAGTTCATATTATGAATTGATTTCTAAATCGGTCACTAACACCAATTACCTAGGTTTTGACTTCCAAATGATTTAGTCTTTAAATTAGTCTTTAATTAGAAAATTAGTCTCTAAATTATTTTTTGTCACTAAAATTGATTACTATTTAATAATTTTCTTGTAGTGTTGGGATTTCCAACACTTAAGGGTGAATTTCACACATTGATGTATTTTTCCTCGAACATAAAAATTCCCAACCACAAATATCTTAAGTTCTTATACCTATTTTATGGTATCAATGAGACACACTTATCTAAAACTCCTCTTTAAGAATATTTTCAATACAAGAAATCATTTCTTCTATAATTTTTCACCCATATTTTCCTTGTCTAAATCTTCAGACTTATGATAAGTCATGAAATTTCATTACAATATATTTGAATACTATGATCAGAAAATTGAATCTTAGTTGAATTTGAAGTGTATTAAATTATGGTACATGGCATATGGAGGCAGAAAGATAATCCCAGAGTGTTGGGAGGATCCCATAAATGCAGAATAATTGATGTACGATGGTTTTGATATTGTAGTTATTGTAGTTCATCACAATTGCTAAAAATAAATGAGAGGGGACACCACTGCTTTTGTCTTCATCCCCATTTATTCTTCAACAAACCACAACACTGCCAAAATATCCTTCTAACATTATCCATTCTATATTCTAAATCTTCCTTTTTATTTTACTGCATTATTATCCATCCATTCTGCATTCACTCTTTATGCTTTCTACACGTGGGATGTCTATCATTTTCACCATTCCATTTTCTTTATTGCCTTTTCCCTTTAAATCATCCATCAACTCTTTTAGTACCACATACAATAAACTATATACCAAACTGTTATTCGGAATACACATGGGATGAGATGAAGATGTGACTGATATGTTTATTGCATCGGAAGAATGTAAAGCAGTGTAAATGAGGGACTGTTACAGCTAAATTAAGGAGCTACTCGAAACGATGGAGTCTTTAAAATTGGAATGCTGCTAATGGTATGAAGCAAAAGATTTTGGACTTGTGCTGATCACGCAGGAATATGCCAGACATATACTTAGGGAGACATACATATCGCTTTTACTCTTTGTTGGTGAATTACAATGGTGATTCTTATAGTTTTGTTTTAAGTGGAATCTTTTATTTTGGTGGAGCTAAAATGCTACACTAGAACATTAATGTATATAACAATGTTTTTTGTATAAAGATTAAAATATGCCTCAAGTGCTCTTTTTAATTAAATTTATTCTTTGTTGATAAAAAAATTATATACAGTAAACTCTTGGAATAAATACTCTTGTTGAGTAAAAGGAAAGTTAATTTATTGTTTTTATAAAATAAAACTTTAAGGAGGAATATGGTGATTTTTTAATTTGATATTAACCGAGGAAGGATTGTGAGATTAGATATTAAAAATTTTGGTTGATTTTTGGCAAGTTTTAGTATTGATATTTAAAAGATAATTCTCATATCAAAATTCTCTATATTATTAAACTCGAATGAATTTTTAGCTTTGATTGGAGGTTGTTTGTGTAAATAAATATGTTTAGTAATTAGTACTGAATGTTATGGTTTGCACAAGTTAAAGAATTTAAACTAATTGAACTAAAACATTGTAGGTAAAGTTGATAAGCATGGTTTGAATATGTAAGTTTTAATTTATGGTTAAATCGAGAAATAAATATACATGATAGTTGTACATTTTAATTTAATATAACAGTCCCTTTTTATGACACTTAAAATAGATTTTTTATGTTGATTTCTAAACTATTATAGATACAGATGTAGAAAGTTTACATTTTTTTTTATGATAGTTCTGTAACTATCGTAAAAAATTCACTTTCTGTATATAATTCAGAATTTTTTTTTTCATAAAGAAGGTTTTCTGATGTAGTTTAGAAATATTTTCATGATTATCCAATATAATTTTTTGTTTTTGACAAAAAATATTAGTATTGTAAAATAAAATAAAAATCACTATCCAACTACATAATCTCAAAATTACTTTCTAATTACAGAATTCAAAAGTCAATATCAAGATTATGAAGACTTCCATTACAAGAGGACATGATAAATTTTCTAAGAGTAAGAGTAACATATAAATTATATATCTATAATCTATAACAATATATAAAGAGATTTTGTTTTTGTGTCCACATTTCATAATATCAATTATACTCTTTATTATATAATTATTTATTAAATTTTAAAAATTAATAGTTATTTTTACTTGTTGTCTATAAAACTATTTATCTTTTTTTTTCTTATTCATCAACAATTAATTTCTCTATTCATTTCACTTTATTTTTAATAAATATAAATTTACTTTATATATTAACTTAATAACATTTCACTCTAACATACTATTATTTATATATTACCAGCGTCTATGTGTAGGCTAGTAATATATAAAGATGATTCTCTCTTTTGTGTCCACATTTCATAATACCAATTTTACCCTTTACAATATAATTATTTATTAATTTTTTAAAATTAATGGTTATTTTTACCTATTTTCTATAAATCAATTTATCTTTTTTTATTTTTTTATTCATCAAGAATTAATTTTTCTATTCATTTCACTTTATTTTTAACATTTCACTTTATTTTTAATAAATATAAATTTATTTTATATATTAACTTAATAACATTACACTATTATTACCTACTAAGATATTATCATTTATATTTAAAGAATGCGACAGACACAATAACACCTATGTATACGCTAATAAATGGAAAGAAAAAAAAAAAAACACCATCGATGAAACAACGGCAAAAAGACACATCGAAAGGACGATGTGGAAAGATATAATATAATAAGGATGCTCGGGTCTTTTACACCATGTAAAGATGCATGAGGAAATCATTTGGGTGCAAAAAGAAATTTCATTTTTTTGGAATCCAAAATAGTTACTTTGGGCCTTACTTCGGACATGTGTGGTTGCAAAGTGGCCCACAATTGAGAGTCGTAAAGGTATGATTTGGCACGGTTTTAATGTGTTATTGGGTCACTTCACCAAACATTTCAATAGAGGCTGTTACTTCATGCATCCATCAAATTTATTCTTGCACCTATCATTTCGGATTTTATTTTTCATAACGCATTAAACCACCTTCGAAAAGATTTTCTCAAAAAACACTCACTCACTTTTCCGAAACATAATCACCCACTGTGTTAGGTTACTAAATAAGAAAACTAACACAGTTTAATTAGATTGAGTAAAAAAAATAAAATAAAATTTGATTCTATTCAAATTATTTCAATAAGGATTACCATATAAGAAAATGGTCATATTAAGGTTAATTATACAAATATAAAAATTAAAACGTGGATACTTGTACCACATAAGAAATAAAAATACTATGCAAACACTTTAATATCGTTTTAATGGCATTAAATATACAATGAAACCACAATGTAACGTTGACTTTTTTTAATTCTGCTGTGATACATTATTTTGAAGATAATTTTCTTAATTTTTATTTTAATGGAAAAAAATCCATAGACTCACATTTTAATCAACCTATTATTTACTATTATTAATATATATTTATATACAACATTTTATTCACTAGTAAAAACAGATGTCCATTTTATTTCTTATTAAAACAAGAGATCTATCACTAGAATAATTATTTAAATAAAAAATATTATTATTACATTATACAATATTTTTTAATTAATTTTATAGAATAACTTTTAACATTTGATTATATATTTATTTTATTGTTTAAATAATTTTTTATTATAAATAATTATTTAAATTTTAAAAAATAATTATTAATGATATAAATAATTGCAGATTTATTTAAAATTAATATCTTATTTGAAATCTAAAATTTTAAAGATCATTCTATATCAACCTATTCCAATAAGGAAAGTCCTATAAACTATCATGCATAACATGATATACTCTTAAATGTGCGAATTAAATTGCTATTTTTTTTTCAAGTGAATAATATTATGACCAAAAGAAAAACAACATTTTGTAATAATAAAAAACGAAAGAAAAAAAAAAAGTAACAACATAGTAACATAGAATAAAGACAGAGTGGTTCTGGTTTTGAATATTCATTGAGATGGAGACAAAATGGGTATGTGTCTGACCGGGATTTGCGTCCATTCCTTCCCAATGACCAGACTTTCTTAAACTTTCTTCACTTTCCTTCTTTTTCTTTTTCATGTTTGTGTTGAGTGTTGTGTTTTGCACTGCTTTCTCACCACATTCATCTCTTTCACTTTCATTTTGATTTCAATTTTGGAGTCAGACGTATGATACACACTTAGATTCACCATCTCGGTCTCTTCAACCTTCAAATTTCCGCGTTTTCTAGAGCTGCCTAGTTGCACCACTCGTTGAAAAGTCAACCCCCCAGAAATCCCTTTTCCTCACCCCACCACTGTCTTCCTTTCCTTCCTTTAACACATTTCCCACCCTTCTCTTTTCTATTCCAAAGTTTCAATCTTTTGCGTCTTTTCTCATCCAAGGTTGGATTTTCCCCCATTGGGATGCTCTGAATATATTGCAAGTTCAGATCTGTTGACGTGAGTCATTGTTCACGTTCTACCATGCGTTTGTCCCCTTTTTTGGGTTTAGGTTCCTGGGGTTTATGTAGCAGTTTTTTTTTATTTTTTTTTATTGGGTTTGGTTTGTTTCAAATTGCATTGGATTTTAGTTACATGGCATATTAACCACTTTATGTTTTGATGCAGATTTTTCTTGTGGAGCAAATGACTGAAGGATTGTGTTTATCTCTATTGACTATAGTTATGCATTATAGCTGTAATTTTGAAGAACCGCAGTGGTGTCAGTGAGTTTTAAATTTTAATTTAATCTGTAAGAGTTTGTTTCTGGGGATTTCGGAAATTCGTATTGGAATTGGACAAGATTTTGAAAATGAGGAAAAGCATCGGACGGGTCAAGTCACTGCTCTTTCTGCTTATGGTGCTTTTGTTTTTCTTTGCCACTTACAATTTGGTAGCTATGATCTTGGAGCATAAGGCCGATGGGTTGGAACATTCGAATAGAAAATTGATGAGGTCCAATGAAAAGTTTCATGTTGCCCTTACTGCAACCGATTCTGCTTACAATCAATGGCAATGCCGGATTATGTACTATTGGTATAAGAAAGTGAAGGATTTGCATGGATCAGAAATGGGGAAGTTCACCCGGATACTGCATTCTGGTAGGCCAGACCAGTTAATGGATGAGATTCCTACTTTTGTAGTTGATCCACTTCCTGAGGGCTTGGACAGGGTAAATATTTTTCTGTTTCCCCAGTAGAATTGTATGTTTTTTTGGCTCACCTAAACTTGTCTCTTTTTGGTGAATTTCTGACCTAATACCAAATTTACTAATCATGACATAATGAATAAGCCTATTCCTTTTACAACTTTGGGGTGAGGGGAGCAATAGGTGGAAAAAAGGAGATGGTAGTCTGGCTAAAGTAATATGTTTTAATTTGTTGCTATTTAATTGTGAAATAAGCTGTCTAAAAGAATTCAGAGAATGGTCGTTATTCGGTACCTTGTTGAATGTTCTCCTGATCATACATAGAAGAGTTTATGTTTTTAAAGGGACTGAATTTGATAAAACTGCAATGAGATATGTTTAGAGTGAAATTGGATCGTGTCATGGTTTTGGTTGAATATCTTGTATATTTCTTGTACTGTTATAGACCTGATTATTTCTGGCTTTAATTTGCCTTATATTGTAGTAGTAATAATGATTGTTTCTAGTTTTTGGATTTGAAAAGCCATTTCCATTTTCTTGTTCTTGTGACTAAATTAATCTCATGATTGCTGATGGTGATCGACACTCAACTGCATATATATCTAAGTATGTTGCTCTGCTACTATTCAAGTTCTGATGCAAAAAAAAGAAAAAAATTGTTTAGTGGGGGCAACAGAAGCTGAAGTGCAGAAATATAATATCATAATATGCTGCTATTTTTTTTGAAAATTTATGGTCTAATCACGTGTCCATAATGAAATGTTGGAAGATAAATATGTAATTTTTTAATGTGCATTTAAAGAAGAGTGTATATTTTTTGTAACCACATGTCATTGTATGTACCTTGGTGGGCTCTACATGTCATTTTCCTTGCATATTGAATTGTTCCTGTCAAATAGTGAAGGCTTTTGCACATGGAGAAAAAAAGGGAAATAGAAATGAGGTTTGCTAGTAACTGTTGCAGTTATTTTGCCTCCCTTTTTTCTGAAATAATTTGTTTCCATCCTTGAATAAAACAGACAATAACTTAGTGATTTTAGTTTCTTCCTCTCTCTCTTCCTTGGTGACTAATTTTTTTAAGCAAGGTTATGTTAGAGCTAAAGAGTATTTTTCTCACTTTACTGTGCATCTTACTGTGTGATTATTCCAAATTGCCAATGTGTACTGGTAGTATTTATTGATGTTTTTCAGCTGAGGAACTCTCTTAGCTTAGATTAGTTTCTAAACTCACTAGTTACAAGCCATTGATAATTATCAACTGTATCATGAAAGCCATTATTGTGATCTTTCTATGGTTTTCCGATCAATTCATGCTGTCATAAAAAATTTACATCCTTTTATGTTTGGTGCAGGGTTATATTGTCCTAAATAGACCATGGGCTTTCGTTCAGTGGCTAGAGAAAGCAGATATTCAAGAAGAGTAAGTGTCACAGTTATGGTTTTCTACAATTTCTTTGCTCTCCAATAATGAAATCTAAGTAGCAGTGCATTTTATGATTGGTGCAGATATATTCTGATGGCAGAACCTGACCACATATTTGTAAATCCCTTGCCTAATTTGGCTTATGGATCCCAACCCGCCGCATTTCCGTTTTTCTACATAAAACCAGCTCAAAATGAAAAAGTACTCAGGAAATTCTATCCTGAGGAAATGGGTCCTGTCACTAACATTGATCCAATTGGAAATTCTCCTGTGATCATTAAGAAGGTGAAGTCTGAATTAATAGCTTGCATACAGTGCTGTTATGGTTATTGTTATTAGTTGTTTGTTACTCTGTTACCCTTATAGCTGTTATGGTTACTGTCATAACTAATATCAGATTTTCTTGATTTTCCCATAAGCAACATATTCTTTCATTTAAGGCATTGAGTTTTTTTTTTTTCATCACCAGTCTTTGATGGAGGATATAGCTCCCACATGGGTAAATGTTTCACTGAGAATGAAAGACGATCCAGAGACTGATAAAGCTTTTGGATGGGTGCTTGAAATGTGAGTAATACTAGTCTAATTCAAGATTTATGGTGTTTATTTATTTTCATTTTGTTATCATTTACTTATATTCTTTTCATTTTATAAATTTTCCTGGACCCTTCCCTAACATTGTGCTCCTTTGATTCTCTGCTGAGTGAAGGTATGCTTATGCAGTGGCATCTGCATTGCATGGTGTAAAGCATAATCTGCGAAAAGACTTTATGCTGCAGGTTTGAATTGCGTGTGTTGTGTTGTATTTGTTTACTTGAGGTAGTCATATATAAAAGTTCATGACATGAATTGTTGGAATGTTTCAGCCACCATGGGACTTAAAGGTTGAGGATAGATTCATCATCCATTATACATATGGATGTGACTATAATTTAAAGGTGAGTTCTTTTCTCCTAACTTCAGAGTATTATGATGTGAAAATAAGGTAGATAAACTATATTTCTATGGTTAGTATTCCTTTTCCATGTGAAAAATTTTAGTCTTGCATGCTTAATTGTTCTATGTGTAAGTTACTCACTCCTTGTTTCTTCATCCAGGGGGAACTGACATATGGGAAGGTTGGAGAATGGCGATTTGACAAGAGATCTTATCTTATGGGTCCTCCGCCGAAAAACCTCCCCTTACCACCTCCAGGAGTTCCTGAAAGTGTGGTAAGTCATGTTTCAAAATTTCTGGGTGTTTTGCTTTGAAATTGTTAATCATAGCCATCTTGGTGAAGAGCTGATGTTGGAAAGTTGCTATTTTTCATTCAGTGTAAATTGTTATGCTCTTTCTTGATCTTGATGATTTGAAATAGGTAACATCACCTGAAAAAAGCAGGGAAAAATGTTAAATTTGAGATTCCACTTGGGATGAAAATCTGTTACTCAGGGACCATAAATGCCATAAGATCCTACTTTGTTATTTAAAATGAAAAATCACACACTATATATGTGTGTGTGTGTGTGGTTCTGTGGTTTGAATTTGTGGTTGTTAACGTGTTTGGTGGAGTTCTGAGTGTGATTTCATTTTACAGTCTCTGCTAAACCTTGATACTAGTGGTGTTTTAAGTGAAGCTTCTTCATAGTGTGATTTAATAGTTACTTACTGCAAGAATGATTTTCAGGTGCGGCTTGTAAAAATGGTGAATGAAGCTACTGCAAACTTACCTGAATGGGATTCAGTAAACAGAAGTTGATGGAAAGAAGAAAAATGGTGATGAGGACTAGAAATACTTGTCAAAATAGATTAGTTTAAGCAAATAGGAATGGTGATGAATACAAATGATGTTGTGTTTTCTCTGAAAATATAGTTTTTTTTTTTATTTTTTTACCAACAGCTAGTTAATTCTTTTTTGCATTCAAACGTATACGAGACATTTGCAATCTATTGCACTGTTGTAATTTTGCCAACTGAATGTTGTCACAGTGCAACCAATGGAGGAATTACATCTTATTTCTTCTGTTTTTATTCCTTTTTTTGAGACATGAAACTATTGTTTTGCCTCCTCTTGTGTGTGTGTGTTTTTGTTTGCATTGTTTATTTTATGTGATGTAATACGTACGATATTAATTGGTATTGAATGCCATTTTTTAATATTTTTTTTATGCAAAATTTAGTACTGTAAAATGTTATCATATAACGATGTTTTATTACAATAAAGGTTTTAATCTAATTTTATATATGAATTTTACAAATTATGTGAAGCATAATGCATAATTACCACTTCCAAAAAATTATATTCTTGGGATTGTTCTATGTCATCATATTATATATACAAAATCAATACCAGCGATAATGGGATTCTTTCTAAATAGTACGCAAAATAACACAATCAAAATAGTAGAGACAAATAAATTTGTTAATATGCTTTCTTTATGTAACAAAATGCATATATTTTATATAGATAAGTTAAGCTTCAGAAACCACGTCCTTAAATCATATTTTTTTAAAAAAATAACATTATAATAAACATAATTTTTTTTTCACTTAATGTGATCTTAATTTTTGTTATTCCCACTTTAATTATTATATTTACTTGTATTGAATAAATATATTTAAATTTAATTAGGATAAACTGCTCATTTATATTCATGACATTTTTTTATCATTCTTTTGTAGCTTTACTAAATATTTATTTCTTTACATGTTTGAAATAATATCAAATTTCAAGTTTAAATATTTTTTAATTATTTATTGAAACTAGTTGTTATATAATGTGACAACTTCCTAATATTGAAACTGATATAAATTACAATCTAGGTGCGTATATGGTTTTGCAAGATTAAGTCCCTTACGTCCTACTCACCAAGATCACTTCTTCCATCAGATCAAGTTTTCATTAATAAATCTCACTTGTGATTTTTTTAATTTTAAATAAATTGACACCAACATTGTGTAATAAAAAGAATTCATTGTAATTTTTTATTTTTCAAATACTGACCAATGAATAATGCACCACCTAAAATATGTTAGTGCATGGAAAAAACATTAAAATTACAATATCGTCCGAAGATGTAAAGTTCTTGTTATCGCTTCATAAATTGTTTCAAACTTGCCCTACATTTTTCAAATTGGAAGAGAAAATTTGAGCCAAACATAGAAAAGCTTTGAAAAAAATTTGACTTCCGGCTTCCCCACTTTTTCTCAAGTATTTCAACTCTTCCTTTTCTAATATTTTAAGCTAAAAAATTAAATTCTAACAATCAATTAACTCTTATTTTAAACTTTGGGACTTTAAAATAATTTTACAAAAAAAGATCCACAACCGAAGAAAAAAAAGAGAGACATCCATGATCCATAATCCACTTCTAAATGCTCCAAGCTACTTCTGAAGAACAAGCAAGTGAACACAGCAACAGGAAATAAAAAGAGACAATGGAACTTTTACTTCAGGTAATAATGGATCAAGATATCCACAATCCACGATCCATAATCCAAAATCCAAAAGGGATTATTTATTTATAAGTTCGAGAAAACCCCGACTAGGTAAAAGGGAGAAAGTAAATCGTACATCACTGGTTATGAAAAAACATAAAAGCCTTAACAAAGATGCAACCACTAAACACTTGTACTTACTCAAGCATGCTTCACAATGTCATTATCATATTCATATCCCATTATCCAGCTTAGAGGAGCGCTTCATATCCAACTAGTCTGAAGCTTTGACGAGTTAGAAACAAAAACGGGTAGAATCATGTATCACCGGCAGCTAGATAGTATCAATTCTTTCAGGTGCAGAGAAGTGAACAAACCATAGTAGCATACCACCAAATCCCAGACGATACACACAAGCTCCAAGATGACTGTACTTTATTTATCACCCTCTATCCACCCTAAAGATGCATGTTTATCTTCATCCACCCGGACTTTAGAGCTCAGCAAATTCTACAATAATTTACAAGCAAATTATGCCAGAGTAGATTCCGCAGTTAACACAAAATGGCCAATCAGCAGTTAAGAAGATACAGCCTTGATACCTAAAATTCCCAACACAGTTTACGAAGATAGTAATAGAGGCTAAGCTAAATCAGAAGCAAGACAACTAGACACATAAGATGGGAATTTGAAAAAATCAGAGGAAGGGTTTATGTTTCATACACATTATCCAAATTTCAATTTGTGTTTAGGCCATCTTTATGTAACCACAAAAGAGTAAGTTGGTACCCACCTTTTGTAGTAGCAACCTCCCGCAAAATGTCTAGGCCAGATAAACTCCAACATTCAACGACAACGAAGTAGCGCTGGAGTTTGACGGGGTAGCAAAGGGATGCAGCACATTTAATAATCCTTCAAGGACCTATTGATGTTAGCAAACCAAATGATTAAACAAAAAGACACCCTTCAAACAAAATAAATATAGATCTTCACATATCGGATTTTAAAAGAGAAAAGACATCCAATCCAATGACTTAGGTTTTCTTGATTTATCATCCAATTGACTTGATTTAAAACTTAAATTCAATCCGTTTCAGTTTGAAATGAGTAAGTTTTCTTTATTTTAAACAGTAAACATATGCATAAGCTGTATAAGGTTTGAACTGAATCGGTTTACAAAATCTAACCCATTCTAATAAAAAAAAGAAGTCATTTTTTCAATTAAGTTCTTTTTTTTTGTTTAGCTGGTTTCCAAGTTTTGGGGTTGGTTATAAATAAACCCTAGCAATAAAAAACAAATGTGAAGCTTACCACCAATATTCTCACACAGAGGAGCGACATCACACGAAGTGTTGACCTGTCCAAATTGATTGTCCTTGGAATTGCTCAGGCAGAGGAGTAAGATGCTGATTTCCATTTGTGAGAACCTGTGGCTGCAACTGCTGATTTTGGTGTGCTTTTAAAAGCTCAAGTGTCCGATGATCATGCCAGCCATTGTTACCAACTTGATGGGAATTTGACTGAGAGTAACTGAGAGGACCATTTGGACCTAAACCTTTGGTTGACACAGGCAACTGATATCCATCCAACCAACTGTAATCATCCATAATTGAATTTCCACCAATTGAATCTGGACCAGTGGGTTCAATACCATGTTTAAGAGGAACATGACTGAATCCAGGAGGAGGTCCAAGGTGCCTAGAAGGTCGACTGATAGGAGATTTTTTAAAACCAGCTTGCATGGTGGATGGCGTTCTCACAACAGAGTTGTCAGTAAGTGTTTCAGCAGACGCATTGGCATCAACTTTGAATGAATTTCCAAAGTCTCCAGCTTTTGAGAGATCATGAGCATAAAGCATACTAGCACCAGCTCTTACAGATAGCTGGGTAGGAACTGCAAGTGCAGGACGGTCAGAGATTGGCACAACTTCTTTAAATGGTAGGTCAGGTTTCATCATGTGCCCATTCTCCAAAAATCTAAGACCTTTCAAACTGTTAGCAAGAGATATTTCCTCCTCTAACCACCTCAAAGAATGTGGTTGAACTGGTAGTAGTCGTTGAGGAACCATAGCATTGACAGAAGCAGGTAAAGAATTTTGATGATTCGGATCATTGAGAGGGTTAGAAGTAGAATTTTCATTAAATTTCATATCCCCTACAGAAGCTGTTGGAACTGATTTTAAGCCTTCATGGGGTGCCCATGATGAGGCAACCACCATATCAGCTTGTTTCTCAGGTACTATAGGATTGAAAACAATAACCTCATCATCGTCCTCTCCTTCAATATAATGATGGTAGTCTGCACTAGGTGTGTCTGAAAGGGAGGAAATAACAAAATCATCTGAGATTTGAGGCTGAACACCAACAACAAATTTCTTTCCCTTTGAGTCAAAATATATCATTTTCTGATCAACTCTAATAACGTTTGCTAAAGCCTTTCCTGCAGCTAAAATCCTTTGAATCCGAGCTTTTCTTTCCTTTTCATTGTCACTTCCAAGGGAATTCTTCCTTGAAAAATCCAAGATGGTTTGTGCAGGTAGAAGTGGAACAAATCCTCTTAACTCAAAATCCTCCCACAAAGCAAGCCGATTTTCCGTTTCCCCTTCTTTATACCAGCTCATGTTATTAAAGCAAGTTTCCTCTCCATCATCTTCTGACATAGGCAAAAGTGAAAGCAACTTGTTCAAGAAGGATAGACAATGATTCCAAAATTTTGATCTAATAGTTGTCGCATTATCTTCGTCCTTGCCAGCAGCAATATCTGGATAACATGCCAACCACTCAACAAAAACCAAAATGCCTGGTAAGAGATAACTGGAAAGAGGATCCTGCAGCTGCATACATTTCTCTACTACTAAACTCATCAATTCGAAAGCTGCAGTGAATGCATTCTGAAGTAGAGCAGCACGCTGTAGAATTTCTGCATACGTTTGACCTTCAGATTCCTTTTTCACATTATGAACTGTAAATATGATCATGGAAACAATTCTGACAATGACCAGTTTGTTCACAAGAGTATCTATGCCAAATTTCAGCTCTTCATCTTGTCCTGATGATAGAAGTTCATGCAGGCCAGCACTTACACGAGATAGAACTTCAGCGAAGGTCTCAAGGCTATCATGACATGAGAAAAAGAGAAAAGTCAGTATAATTTTTCACAATTTATTGTGCACAGAATGGTGAGGTAGACTGAATGCATTAATAATATGTACCTTGTTCGCGTGAATAAGATTCCATTAAGACGGACAAGGCATGTGCAGAAAGATTTGTAAGTTTCCCGTATATTGGATGCTCCCTCCTTTGTAGAACAGGTTTCCACACCCGTATCCCGGGTCACAAGTTTCGCTTCCCCTTTTCCTATTCCAGTGATTGCATGTGCTTTAACATCACCAGACAGCTTAGAGTAACTTTGGCGATTCTATATTGTAAAACAGATAGTTAGAATGCCAACAGCACTCCCAAAGTATGAAAATAAATAGATGATCAAGCTCGAGCTAATTCTTCACCAATCATGGCAAATAAACAGAACTCCTTTATGTGAAAAGGTATGCTGTGTAGCAGTTTTCTATTCATGTATGCTCGAACAACTTGAAAACCAATGTGAATTTAGGGCTACAAAAAAATGAACTGAACTAAACTAGCCCTGAAAGAACAGTAACTAAAGAAACCGAACTGACTTTTAGTTTAGTTCTTAAAAACTAAACAACACTTAAACTGAATTATTCAAACTGAACTGTAACTCCTGAAATTGAAACATATGCTTAAAAATAAGATGTATGCTCAAAACAGTTCAAACTATTAGGGTAGTTCAAGCAGGTCAGAGTATATTTGTTAAGTTCGGTCAATCTTAACCGTGACACGGTTCAGTGCAAGTCGCTTGAATAGTTATGTAGTTCAGTGAAGTCAAACCACTTTTATAGTTTAATTCAGTTCTTCATTTGTGTTGCTCAGTACTAGTATTTTGCTCATCCCTAGTGAAATTTACAACTTGTACTTTCAATGCATTCAGCTCTGAATACCAAGCAGTATAAGTAGTAGAAAAGACAGAACATGAAACATCATTATTGTACTTCAGTTTGAAAGTAAACAAAAACACACCAAACTTTAACACATCAAGATCAATGAACAATTTACGTCTCAAAAAATTGAGACTTCTAGACGAAAGAATCCAAGAATTTCGAAACCAACCCCATATTCATATTACCTTCTCAAATGCAAGTATCAAATTATCCCTGGCAGTTGAAAATGGACTATCCACAGCCAAACTCCGAAAATAACAATAAACAGTAGTCAGCTCATCCTCATTATATGAAGCCAACAAGGCAAGCTGAAAATAATAGACATGTCAAAATGGAATACAATAGCTATGAATCATGATTCAACAAAAAACCAATACGCAGCAGAGACAGGAATGCCAAAAACCTGATGATAGGGATTTCCACTTGAAGGCCAAATAGTTGCAGCTTGTAGATAGTAACTAGAAGCTGCCGCATATTCACGCTTTTTTGAGTCGCTTCCACCATATAAGCCTTTGTAGCGAGCGAGATCACCCAAGTATATCAAACAACGGTGACAGGATATTAAACCTTTCTTCATCTGAGAAGATTTCTTTTCATCCTTTTCCATTACAATTTTATTTTCTGAGTCCTCAAAGTAACCAAGTGGAAGTCCATACTTAGCTCTAATATTCATAATAAGATCATGGTAAAATCCAGTTGCTTCTGAAAGAAAAGTCTTAAATTGCAGCCTTATTTTAGTTATCCGGTCAGGTCGAACAGAACCTTTCCCTCCAGGAGATGATTTTGAGCTTACAGAAGTATGAGCAGCATTAAAGTATGCCCTCAATTCCTCAATCCGCTTATAGTGCAATTGCCATAGAGCATACTCAATGTTATGCTTCTCCGAGAAGGCATGATCCTCGAGAATTATTGCTTCATAATTCTCACGTATCTGCTGCCAAGCATTTGGATCTGATGGAACCTGTGCCTGAGCTGATCTCCTTCGCTTATTCTCCAATTCAAGGTTCTAAGTGAGAAAACATTGAAATTTTAAAAAATAGCTTTGGACTCATACCATATCCAAGAAAAAAAAAGTAAGCCTTGGTAAGAAAAATAATCTCTGGTTCTGCACTCTACATGGTTTTCCATGTTGAGTTCTTAATTTTATTCAGTTACTTAACCTTCAAGAACCCGACAAGTGCTTACTAACCAGTGTGATACTGGATGCCAATTGCAAAAGCCCAGCTTAAATAAAAGAGCCAAAACACTAAGCAACAGTTCTTGGCTGTGTAATATACACTATACAGTACTAATAACAAGGTCTATCATTAATTCCAAAACAAATTCAAACCTAAAGATATCAAACCAACCTTGCAAAGTGGGGTTATCTTTCCATTAGAGGAAGGAGAATAACATCAATTAATGAATCCCAAACCTATAACATCTAAATAGCTCAATCAACAGTGGACACGTCTTTCCACAACTGTAACTTCTATGTGCAGATACATTATACGAAGATGAAGATAGTGCAGTTAAATTAATTAAGATCAGATTCCTTTACATTTGCAAATTTTGAGAGATCTACACAGATGATTCCTTGTTCAGTGATTACATGTGACACACTGACATGGTCTACCGGGTGAATGAATGAGAGAAACAGAGAGAGAAACAAGTACCTTCTCATAAAGGCGATGGGCACGATCCCATGATGAAGGAACAGACACTTTATCCATCTCTACTATATTGACAAAGCCCAAGCTACATAAAACCTACAGATAAAAAATCAAATGAATAACTCAGTTCAAAGAAACGGGTGTAACAGAGAAAAAGAAAGAAAAAAGTTGCAAGAACCACTGATGATCAACAAAAATAACTATGGTCTCCACACTATAAAAAAGTACCCATTGAAAGTGAAATTCAACGCTAGGGTTCAATCAAACAAAATTAATACCAATTTCAGTCGTCAACAGCTATAACCATTAGCTAGGGTTCAATCAAACAAAATTAATACCAATTTCAGTCGTCAACAGCTATAACCATTAACAACGAGTGATGATATTTCCAAAACAAAGCCTGATTCAATTTACCCCAACTCAGTGAAAGCTGTACTTCAAACACAAATTCCAGACACCAAATTAGGTTGACCACAGAACACACTCGAAAACGGAAACAACAAACATGAATTGGGAAATCAGGTTTACTTATAGCTTCTACTATCAGTGTACATGCACAAAATCAGTTATAGGAAGGTGAAATATTAACAAACATACAAAATGTGAAATGCACAACACTCATGCTAGCAGTGAGAAACAAAACCAGATCCATGAAATTCAATTCAACAATGATACATACTTGAGAGTGAATAGGCTAATATCAATAATCGATAAACCGGAATGAGAAAAGAGGAAACGAAAGAGAAAAGTTCGAAAACATAACTAAAGAATTGAAAACTGTAAAAGAAGTCACCTGTGGAAGAGGATCGAATAATCGATCAGAAGGAAAGTGTTGGTGTTTGGTACTTGTGTTGTGTGCGTGAGAAGAGGAGAGAGAAAGAGAGAGAGGCGTGGTTGAAGTGGTTGTTGTGTTGGAGGGTCCTAAAGGGATAACGAGTAACTCTTTTATTTCTTCTGGGTTTTAGTTTTTCTTTCCCATGCACTGGTCTGGTGATTCTCTAACGCCGTTTAGACCAATCACAACAACTTTGACCTCACCCGCTACTGATTCTTCACGATTCTTTTCTCTTCGAAATCTCTGAATTTTTTCAATTTAAATTAACACCGTTTATCTAAAATATAACCGCTTGTTTATCTTTTAATTTTATATTTTGAATAAAAACTTCTTAAAATTAAATTATTATTTTATTAATTTTGCAACCGTATATTTGACCTAAATCATTCTTTTTATTTAATTATTTTTTAAATTTAAGCACTTTTCAATTATAAAAGTATTTGCAAAATAAATAAATATAAATTATAAAAAAATATAAAACATATTTAATTTAATTTTATAATTATAATAATAATAGTTTTTTTGTTAGCATAAAAAAGTGAACAAACGTGTATTAAATATTTTTTTATTTAAACTAGTTTTTAAAAAATATTTATGTTATTAAAAATATTTTTTAATTTTATAAATTAGTTATTATTTTAGAATTAATAAATTAATTTAGATATTATAAATATTTTATATTGTAAATTTATATATATATATATATATATATATATATTATATTATCATATATTTCATATCTTTCTTATTTTCGTAATTTTCGTAATTTTTAAAAATTATAAGTATTCATAATATTTCATATTATATTAATATGATTCGTAATATTTCATATAATAATGATATCACGTTTAATATTTCATAATGTAATTATATCTATCATATATAGTATCTCTTAATTTCACAATTCTTACAAATTTTCAACACACATAATATTTCATACATAATTATATGATTTTTAACATTTAATATTATAATGACATGGCTCTTAAAATTTTCGTAAGTTTTTCTAATTAAATTTACATCAAACTCTCCGTATTAATATTTATATTATAATTATATGATTCATAATATTTCATGTTATAATTGTATGACTTTTAAAATTTCGTAAGTTCTTTCTATTAAATCCATATCAAACTTTTTTATCACGAATTGAATACTCAACTAATTTTTATATTTATTTTTTAATTAATTTAAAAAATTAATAATGAAAAAATAGAAGAAAATTTATTATAAGATAATGTAAAATATATTACAAGTAATGTATGGTTTAGTATATTCTATGGTTTTATTTTTTTTTATTTTTTGACTTGTTTGATATTATAATAATTTTTTGTTTTGAAAATTAATAATAGATTAAGAGTATTAAAAACAATTTAAAAAATTTTGATGATTAATTTGCTACACACAAAAAAATGACAATAACAAAGAAATCAAATAACTGAAATGTTATATTTCTTTATTTTTAAAAAATATTTTGTTATCAATTCCTGATTCTTTACGTATAGATCTTGTCATTCACACACTTGGAAGCATAGGTTTTGGTGATAATTTCCTTAACCTAATAATTTATGTCTCAAAAACAACTAATTCACTTATCAACATTGAGAAACAACAATTGTCAAACCAAATACACTGTGGAATGGAATCATATACTTTAGGACGAAGAATGAGGGGTGTGTTTGAAAGATTCAAAGGATCAAGGTCAACCAACGAGGAGGTGCAAATAGTTCATGGAAATCAGAGGGAGTGCAAATAGTAATCTATCTAAAAAATACAAAATGGGAAAAAAGGCACGTAGGTGCATGAAGAAACTTTCGTTTTAAAACCCATACATGGTTAGAACTGCTATGGTTGGATTTCAATTTTTTTTTTCTCAACTATTTTAAATTTTGCATTTTGAGAATCTTTCTGGTTCAACACTGCCACCACTTCCGGCGGTCATTTCCTCCTATTTCCGTCGACGCCAAGGTTCCGTCGCCGGTAACCTCACTGTCTCTCGCTCTGCCTGCATCTTAACGTTTACTCTTTATGCTTCTGGATCGATTTCTTTCCGTTACTGAAACCAAAGATGTGAGATCCCACAGCTTCTGTTCTCTTCACTTGGCTTTAACTTTTCGATAATCGCGTTTTTCGAATTCCATTTGTTTTCTCGAAATCTCTCGCTCCAATTTTGCATTCAATTTCGAAGGATTTCCTTCACCTGCTTTCGTAGCAATTAGCATGGACTACGTAACTACATTTTCATCAGTGTGTTATATTTGAAATATCAACATTGTTAAAGTGCTTAACTACCGTGGAGGAGAATGATCGATTGCACTGCAATCCCTGGCCTCTGGTTACTGCCAGTGTTCTCAGTTGTTATTCTACTGAAATTTATTTTATTGATTTGAAATTTGAAAACGATAGTAAATATTCCTGTACAACAAAAAATGACTATTTGACGTATTTCTACAAATCATTTCGCGTTTGGTAATTTTAGCTTTCTAATCGTTTGTTTTTTACGTGTTTGTGTATTCCATTTTTTGTTTTTCTTTTAAAATCTGTGTTTTTAACCATACGTTATCCGACGCTCTTAGCGAACATCATATGTGTTTTGAAATGGTTTGATAAATTTAGTGCTTAGTAGTGTATTAGTTTTTGTCGAGACTTCAATTCTAATTTCTAGGTCATGAGTTTTGATTATATAACTCCTGTTGGGGTGGATTAAGGAGTGATGTGAGTAAAGGGAATAACTTTCAACTTTTGAGCCTGGATTGGTATTGCCAGCTTTGATCATACTCAGTATGTATGCAAACAAAATTTTATGTTTGGTTTTTATTTCTTTCCTAAATTGGAAAAACTCAACTACTCTAGTTTATGGATCAGAGAAGAATATAGTGGTATGCATTGTTGAAGTTGATTTACGGATGTGGCCTTTCAGTTTCAGAATGACTAGAATTTGTGGTTGTACGGTTTTAAATTAAATGCACGTCTTCTAATTCATGGGGTCATTGTAGTTTCCCTTCTCTTATACAGTTATACTTATATTACTGAACACATTGGGTTTCCTTGCTACCTTAAACTTTTGTTCCTTGTATTGTTGCCTGTACTTTTTCTATGGACATAGGAAGCCTTATATTTGTGATCTATTTCCTTTGAAAAATTTGATATTTTAGTGGCTGGGTAACTTGAGCTTTATATTATAATTTATGTGTTTTGTTCAATGAGAGTTGAACTGTGTTGAACTTTTAGCAGTTGGTCGTCCTAGCATCATTTTTTGGATTTAATATTTTCTATGGTGGTGGTGCTGTAGTATGCTCTTTAAATAAATCTGTCCATGGAGAATATGATTCACATTTCACACTCATTTATTAACAGAGTTTGGTTATTTATTGTGTGTTTCAGCGAAGGCAAGGTGCTTGATCTTCTGAGTTGTTGGTAAAATGGTTTCTTTTGAGATGAATGATCGAAAGAGTAAGTGGAATATGATATTTTCATTCTTTTATCAAGAATAATGATATCCTACTGATTTTGAAGTGATCTAGCATCTTTAATGTTTATGTATAAGAATGAAATATTGTGGAAAAGTAGTAGTCACAACTGTGCTTCTAATTTTATTGAAATATTATTCTTCTTATAATTGGTTATTTCAAAGTAATGGCATCACCAATTGAAGCTAATTGAGATTGACCAATAATGGCATTGTGTTTAACACTGTTAATAATGGTATTCCAATACATCATACAGGTTCTCTTCTGGTTCTTGGACAAGAAGACATCTTTAGGATTATGTTATTAGTTTTCGTTAACAATAACATTATACAGTTTTCAATAAATATATTAGTGTCTTTATGGTGTTGTATCACGGTGACTGGCATAAGTATTCATTTGATGAAACTGTGCATTAATTATTTTTCTGTATTACATATTTGATATCTACTACTGTCCTATTGTTTAACTTATTTGCAGTTTTATTATCTTACTATATTTAATGTATGTGATTGGCACATGATACAGAGGTTGGATTAGGGTTAACTGGCTTTGGTATATTTTTCTCATTCCTTGGGGTTATCTTCTTCTTTGACAAGGGATTGCTAGCCATGGGAAACGTACGATTCATATACAAATTACTTGTTTAAGAAGTTGCTTCTTATTTGATTTTGCTTAATTACATATTTTTTGAGGCCTTGTTATCTGTATTGATGCTCAAATCAGATCCTGTTTGTTTCTGGAGTGTCCCTAACCATTGGGCTGAAGTCCACTATGCAATTTTTCATGAAACGAAGTAATTTCAAGGTTAACTTCTTACATTTTATCAGTCTTTTCACTCGGTGCCTCGTGCTTCCTTCCTAGTAAATTTTCCCCACTCACGTTTTACTCTTCTTCAAGGGGACAATCTCTTTTGGTGTCGGGTTCTTTATTCTCATAATCGGGTGGCCTATTTTGGGCATGATTGTTGAGTCCTACGGATTCATCATACTATTCAGGTTTAGTGCAAATTTAAAAGAATTCTATTATGTTTGAGTATTTTACATGCTTAAAGCTAATTATGAATTGTGCTGCGCAGTGGATTCTGGCCTACACTGGCCGTTTTCTTACAGAAGATTCCTGTTCTTGGTTGGTTGGTTGAACAACCATATATTCGATCGGTATGTTTTTGTGATGAATTTGCCTGTCATCTTAAGTCTTCACAAAAGTATTTACTCATTCACCGGCCTGGGTTATATACATGTCAATAGCTAGTGTTCATGAAAGTTATCAAGAAAGTTTTAGTCACTTTGGTTGATTGATTGATTGATCAATCTTGTTTTCCATCAATTAGTGTGAATGTTGATATAAAGAGCAAAACTGACTACATAATGAACAATCTGACATCAATTGTTAGTTCTATATATCTGTCTAGAAATTGTTGAGTGATGCTTCTTCTGTTTCTTTCTATCGATCCCATTAGAAGGATAACACCCAGGTTAAGAAATATAATTAACATTATCGTTTATACTAAAATTGTTTTTAACTTAATGTCTGTCGCTATTATTTCTTTGTCATTTATGATATGTGTGGAAAGTATATCAGAATTAGGTAGAGATAAGGTCATGGTTGAGAACGTATTAATTGATAATATGAAGTGCCAAACTTTCTAGATATTGAAGCCCTTTGCTTTTATATGCTGAAATTTTCAAATTGATCCTGCTAATTTTCTGTGCATTTGCAGCTGTTTGATCGCTATAGAGGCAAGCGAGTGCCCGTGTAAGACAGGAATCTATGGAAACATAATGTAACTGCTAGCAGGTGCATTTGTAAGTCAATGTAAAGAAAATTCTCTAGTATGGATATCTAACTGAATTGAGTTCGCTTTTTGATGGTAGAAAATGATTATCATTTCATCATGATACTCATTCAATGGAAAGGAAAATTGCAAAGGGAAAAGGTTTTCACTTTACTGCTTGTTTGGCTCATATTGATTGTATTACTTGGTGGGAAATCAATTGATATGGGGAGTGGTGATCAGCTCCATCTACTTTACGATTCCAATCAGAAACATTTGGAGGTTTCCACGCCAAGTATCATCCTTTTGCCTTTTGTTCACACTCATAAAAGGAATATAATGTCATTGCAGCAATATAGAACTCTTTTCTTTCTTCCCTATTTTTTTTTCTTTTTTCCAGATTTTAGGTTTCTAATGTGAGATAGATTCGGTGGAAGTCTGCAATGTAATTTACTCTAAATATTGCACCTTTGCCTACCATGGGATATTTTGTTTCTTTAGAATTGGTGTTTTTCTTTCTTCTTTTTCCTTCAGGGTGAGTTGTGTTATTTATGTAACAACTCACATTTTATATAATATTTTGTGTTTATCATTTCTTCTATGTCATTTATTACATTTCGTTTCTCCTTTAGATTAATAAATTGTTTTATACCTTATTGCACAAATAACATTTCTTTTTTAGGTTTAGTTGCACTTTTAGTAAGTTTCAATTCTATTTTGAAGTAATTTTTGTATTTAATCTTTTTTAACAAAATTTGTACATTGTTTTTTTCTATTTAAAATCCTCTATATCTTATTGCCCTTTTTAATATTCTTGCTGGATCTGGGATATGCAATCATTTTGAAAGTTAAAGAGTAAAAAAAATTTGAAGGATTTAGTATAATGTGAGATTAGGCTTTGAAGGGAAGATAGGGATATTTTTATTTTATTTTAAGTGAAATATGATATTTATATTTGAGTTGAGTTAAAGTTGCAAAATAGTTTAATTAATTTTATTTATGATTTTATTAGTTGAAATAAGAATGAGGAATTGTTGAAAATCTTAAGCGTATTAAATTAAATATTAAATACACTTAAAAATTATAAGGACCTATGAAAAACAAACTCTTTTTATGTAATAATAATTAATTACTTTAATTAAATTTTAAGTCATCTCAAAATTTGAAAATATTTAATTGAGTATTTAATATTTGTTTGTATATTGATAACTTTATTTTTATATTTTTCAATTATGTTTTCTATTATTTTATTGTTTTCACGAACAAGGTGATAGTTGTTATCTTATACTTTTATGTGCGTGACCAAAAAAAAATGTTAATTTTATAATTAATACAAAAATGATATTACTAAGACATAAATAAACATAATTTTTATTGTTTTAACTGAAAACATGTTGGATCTCTTTATCTATAAGTAATAATATAAAATTCACAAGAGAACATGACAATCTTCAATATACAACATACTTTTTAATTAAAGTAATAAAAATACCTGTCATTTTACATTAACCATTATGAAGACAAGTAAACACAAAATAAGAAACTACTCATATACTAACCAAAGAATTGAACCGAGAAATACTCAACTAAAGAATATAATTTTTTTTAGTACATAATAATGAAATTTACAAGATATTGAAAGTTTAATTAAGCCTAATAAATTTGCAAGTTCACACTTGTTTTAAACCTACCAACCTTGCGGGCTTGGCATGTAGTGTTAGATATTAGACCTTAGACTTGAGATTGCTACACTATAAATAGAAAAGTTACACAAGAACCAATTAAAACAAAACTTTATTTTATAATTTGGTAGATTATAACTCGATGAATTTAAGTAATATAGTCAATTTATATACATAATAATCAATTTAAAAATGTGTTTAATTAAAATCAAAATAATAAACAAATGGTTTCACTGATAGGTAACACGGCATAGTGGTTAGTTTGTACAATAAGTGGAGAATTATTTAAAGAAACAAATCATGCTAACTATAAATAAGAAAACAAGGTTGAGAGGAAAATTGTATCTTGTGATTCGAGAAAAAAACTCAGACTGACACGAGAAAATCCATTGTTGATACAAACTCTTCTTTAGATGATTTTAAGAAAAGCAGAATAGAATCTGAGTGTTGACCACAAACAACTTTGTAGATACACAACAATCATTCCACATAGGTAACAAACTGGCAATTGTATGTTCCTATGTACAAAGAATTTGCCAAAACAGTAATTAAAATTTCCTCACTTAGGTTGTTTGTTCAACGACAAAATTCCCCATCTATTGACATATAATATAATTACACCAAATTCCACCCCCACCCTAAAGAAACAAAAGAACTCAAATGTTATTAAAAGGGAAAGCCTTTCATTTCAACTCCAATGAACTTCACTACCAAAAGAAGAAGAAAAAATTAAGAAGGAGCCAAGAGAATGAAGCAGTGCACAGACCATAAGGGATACAAATATATGCAGCAAGTCAAAGACTGAAAGGATATACAACATGTCAGCCAAAATTCTTCCACAGATTTTATGAAGCACCTATTTGGCCAGTCAACTCCATGATGGTGATGACGGTTTATAGACAAAGTCTTGGGAAGTTGTAGAACCATAATTCAAATCAAGGTTATGGAGTTGTTCCATCAGCTGGGACCGCCGTTCCTTGAAAAAATCGAGACGAGTAGTTAACTCTACTAACGTTGAAGATGCTACAGATGGATGTCTTGCATATTCACCCACCTGAAACCATAGTATATAAGTGCGTGTAAATCTCATCTTACAGATGATTTTATGAAGTTGAATTAAGATTAAAGTACTCATGACACTCAATATGGCAAAAGTAATGGAATGATGATGACATTTCTTTATCTTTCTTTCTTTTTATCGACAAATGTTAGTTGTTAGTCAGGTACCAAGGTAGAGTCGATGACACTGAGATCTGAATGCTTACCTCTGCTGCCCTTGAGGTGGAGGGCACTGAGGCAGAGTCGACGGCACCGAGATCATCGACAGATATGCTTGTCGATGCCTCGGTGCTTTTTGAATCACTAGGGCTTGACTCTACAAATTGCTTTCGAGAAGGTTGCCTACTACCATTACCAGAAGCCAATACTTGTCCTTTGATATTTCTCCAATCAGTGCCCATCAAATTCTCCTGCAAAAATAATAAGGCAAATTTTACTGTTGTTTGAGTGCTCTGAACAATGAAACTAGACAGGGTGTGAAATTAGAGAAAGACGTGCTTTAGCCAGGGACAGAACTTTGGATCAGGAGAATTTCAGATTCTAATACACTGAATTCCCAATTTATAGAGCCTTCAAATACCATTTCCATGGTAATAATGAGTACAAAAAGGAAAGGAAAATAACAAGAAATGTTTTTTCTTCATTAATGGGGCAATTTATGGAACTAACTTTGGTAATCATGTATCAAGCATCAACTAAAGTAATTACTTAAATACTAAAAGGAAGGAGTTGAAAAGGTTAGATTAGGGACATAGAGAAGATTCAACCTCCTTCCTGGCTGTTTTTCGTTTAAATTTTGATTGTGAAATCGACTGCATAAAACATACCTCAGTTCTTTGTTTCCTTTCATGATTACAGAAGGCCAGGGTTGAATCAAAATCTTGCTGAAGAAATCTCCTGCACGAGTGAAAAAAATAAGAAAAATAAATAGCTACAAAAGAAAGAAATATTAAGTTCACATGGATTTCAATTAAAAGGCGGATCACATAAAAGAATGAAAGAAGTGCAGCAAAGGATACAATTACACAAAGAATCCTTACAAGGAAACCAAGAAGATAATAGATTACAACATTTCATCGGCATGTTTTGAGAAATTTTTTAAATCCAATACTGAGTATGAACTCAAGTGGTGGTCTTTTGAAGTTGGTATACATGCCATTACATTTAAATTAAATTTGCAATCAAAATCATGTGGAACTGCACCAATTTTGAATTTTGAAGAACATCAAAAGCTTTTGTAATTAAATTTCCTATGTAGTAGATTCTTCCTCTTGGTGTTAGAAATAACATGGGTCTGCATACTCACTGTTGAGAATGATTTTGGGCATGTTGGTATCGATCACCCACATCAGTAAGTGAACCATAGTGATGCTGCCGTTGTTGATTAAGTTGATGATGGAGTTCTGCAACCTTCTGCTTCAACCTAGCCACGTCGGCTTCTGCAAGTGCGATCTCTTCCAGTTCAGCCTTTGTCTGTATATTTGCATATTTAGTAGAGGTTACTGAGAAAGATACCAAAAAGGAAAAAAGGTTACAAGAACACAAAAGCACCTTGGAATCCATGCCACGTGAATTGGAAAGCTGTCCTGAAGACATACTCAAACCTACTTCCAATGCAGCTCTAAGATCCCTCTCAGCTTGTAACTGTTCTTGCAATCTTGAAACCTGTAGATTAAAAAACCAGTTGCAACTTATTAAGGGTCCAAAATAAATAAAAAAATACAAAATATGACAGAAATATACCCATGAATTATCTTTATTGTACTGCAACTCTGGCCAGAACCAAGAGTTTTAATGTATTATTGTTCAACGGGGAATGGAGTCTTCCAAATTTTTTTTACTGATCAGTTTTTTAATATCTTTACCTATTTTGTGTTTCTTTCACTGCCGTTGTGTCATTTTTTTTTCAAATGGATTACGAATAAAAGTGAGACATGTATAACTTTTTGCCATAGCAATTATAAATCCTGAGCTTCAATCAATTGAAATACATCTCCAAAGGAGCTTTAGAAACTCCTTGTAGAGTTCAAAAGAAAAAATATCCCAATAAAGAAAACTCTTCCAGTATATAACACCTTAAATTATATACAGCAGTTGTGTGGAATGTATTTTATCCGTATCATAAATCATTGTAAAGTGGTTCCATTACTAGCAACCAATATCTTGCATTGGTTGTAGTAATACACAATAAAAATTCATTAGAACCACTTTTGGATTTTGAAAGAATAATTTCACAATTTTAATTCGAGAGGGTTCAATATCTTTAGAGAAAAAAGCAGAGCAAATTATTTAAAGAATACCAAACCCAAAAACGTCTAGAAATCACGCCACATTAAAAATAAGCAGCAAAGCACAGGGAAAAGTAGCAAATCAAATTTAAACTGTCCCAATTCATAATGGAGATATATGAACAGTAAGTACATCTTGCTCAAGTGCCAAGCGCCGCTCATGCAAAGCCTGTTTCCTTCTCTCTAAGCTTGCTTGTAAAATTGCATTGCCTCTAGCCTAAAATGAAAACAGGACCAATTCCGTTAGAAAAATTCTCATTATATCCTTTGGCATAAAATAAGTAAGCACAAGAAATCTACCTCCTTTGCAATTCTGTGTTGCAAATCACTTTTTGCAATCTCTAGCCTCTGAATAGCAAGCCTACAGACATCAAAACTATTACAGTCATTTGCTTTCAAGGAATAAAATAGAAATCACATGACACAAGGAGCCATCAAAACAAGGCTGTTAAAGCTGATGAAAATGCCAACCCGCCATTTCCAAAACATCCATGAAAAGGGATCAAAGAATAACTCCAAATTCTAACAAGAAACATAACGCTAGAGAACACACTATACAATGGAAAAAAAGAAAAGTACAAATCTAGTATCTTACTCCTCTTCTCCAGAAGAATCAACTGACTCCACTGATGGTGTCTTCCTTGGCTGCTTATATCAGAACAAATTATCAGATGCCATGTAAAAAAAAAAAACTAAAATATCTGGGAAGAAAAATTTTCCCCTCATAAAAAAATTTAAGTACATCCACTGCTAACATATTAAGTCTGCACATTTTAATCGCCAGGTTACTGCAAGTATATTTTCTGTCAAATAAATGTCTCATTATCCTACAAATGGTTTAGTGTAATTGTGATTCCTGTAATAAACTCACTATATAATCACTTAGATCTCTGACAAATTTGTTAGGGAGTAAATGGTCAAAAAATAAAAACTCACATTGCTCCTTCCCCAGAATGTTGACCTCTTAGAACTGAAACTAGCACTACTTGCTTTACCAGTTTGCTTCCCAGATCCTGACTCAACCACGGGAATGGGTAAATGGTTGCCAGGGTCCATAGAAGATAAAATCTCACCCATAGATCGATAAGATTCAGTGGAAGGCAACAAATTTGAAGGATCATTATCATCAACTGGGTTTTCACTGCCCTTTCTTTGCTTGTTTTGGTCCTCAGTCGGTGGGGTATCTGGAACAGCATTCAGATTACCATTTTCCGTCTTATTATGGTTACTACTGGATGATCCAACATCAGAGTCATCACCTCCAAATGCCTGCAGGATCACAAAGAAGAATTTAAGAGGATAGGGGGAGAAGAAAACAACATTGTTAATCACAGAAGATGATTATTCAACATAAAGTCTCTATCCCTAGCCTGATAAAATTTCCACATAAACAGCAGCAACACAAGTAGCTTTATCTCACTTGGTGAAGTTAGTTACATGGATCACACAATGCCAATGAACGCGGTTTAAAACCAAATTCTTGGATATTATTCACCAAAACAGGGCATCTACTCCCCGCAACAGTGGCATTCAATGAATTTCGTTGTCTATGGCCAAACCACCTCGACCAATCATCTGTCATTTTTCTTGAAGAATCACACTGATATCTTAAACTATACAATTATTCCATTTCATATCTTCTTTTGTGGACCTGAACACAAAATTAATCTTAACGTACTCATTTATGTTATTTCCACCGATTTCTCTAGTGCCATTATAACCTAACCTTCAATACCATAAAGTATAGCAAATTGTATTATATGATAAAAATTCTCACCGAGTTTGGCAGATATTTTGCAATAACAAAGATTTCCTTCATTTTAGCCACATAACTAGTGTATTGTTAATCTTTTTCCAAATCATGGTGCCCACCAACACCAAAGACTTACCTTCACTCATTTTAACACCACTTTCGAGGGTCAATGTAGTGACTCTAGCTAATTTAAAAGTGTACTTGAGTCATACAAAACATTACTTTTAGGAAATAACTTAAGTAGTAAGGATATCCTATTGAGTGGATTGACGTTTGGGGTTTCAACAAGTTTTATCAACCGAACACAACCAATTTTTATCCACTCAATCTTGGGACTGACTATGGCTAAACATAGTAAATTACCAACATACCTTAGATGTTTTAGGTTTATTAAATAGATTTCTCCTACATGGCTATATCATGAAAAGATTTAATTCCCTTGCATGTACAAAAATGTAACAACTAAATCCAAAGATGCCAGGCCCAACATATTTATTGACTCACCCACTGGCTTGTAAATATTTGTGGTGAAATCCCATTCCCATCCAAGTCTACTATAAAGAGTAACATTGGAAAAAAATATAAGAACAAACTCATGGTAGATTAATCTTCAACTCAAACAGTATGGCACAGAATCAAATTTATGCTAAAGTGAAGGAAAAGCTGTCCTTCCCCTCTTACAAAAACAGATGGCTGAACAAGGGTGTGAATGACACTTCACCACAAACTTCAACGATCTAACTGTTACACGAGGCTAATGAATCTGTTAGGTTAACAACGACACAAAGTCTCTACAGGTTTTCTTACTCAGGTAGATATATGTAGCAAATTGTATTTTATTTCAGGTTTGATTAAAAAATCAGCCACAAATGACAGGACCAGAAGAACAGAGGAAATAACCTTGTAATCATAAAGATCACTGCCAGCATAACCACTACTTTCACTCAATTTTCCACTCTGAACACGATCAGCATCTTCATCTGTCTCCTGATCAACTTCATTCTCTGCATCATGGTAACCATTTTCTTTCACATCTATATTATCATCATCAGTTGAATCTTCACTCCCACTGTTTTCAACCCGAGAATCTGCTGACATGGAACATCTCTGTATATTTTCTTCCTGAAACAGCCAACAAAAATTAGGTTGCATTGCTCAAACATGGAATGAAAATAAACATTTTCAGACATTTAATTTTAGCTACACTATAGGAATAACTTATACTACAAGAGGTCAAACCATTTTAGCTGAGCATAAAATCAAAAGATCAAAAATTTATAGAGTTAACTTGATCGACCAGTCCCACAGAAAACCTTATAATAAGTTTTGCATGTTTGATACAGACAAAAGAAGCTCATATAAGAAAAAAAAAAAAAAAAACAATAAAAAAAAAAAAAAAAAAAAAGCTGAGCCCACAAGTAATTAAGATACCTCGAAGTTAAATAAAACATATATGCAACTAGAAGTTACTGTTCCTAATTGGAAGCATACACAAACCAGGAAACAATTAACCAAAAAAGTACATGCTGATTTAGAGATTCTCACATCAAATATATTCTCATACTCCTCCAACAAAGTGGTAATAATGGCTTGTGCATTATTAGCAGCATTGGCGGCAGCAAGAAGCTGCGCTGAACTATCACCACTGACATCAAATTCATCCTCCAGTTCACACTCTCCAGCTAGCAGAGGTCGTAAAAGCAAGGGTGCCATGCAAGCAGCAACAGCAGATTGAGTCATCCTATTCTCTTGAGAATGAGAACCAATTGTGTGCATCATCTTCAGAATTCTGCAATGGTAGAGATGACAATTAAATTATGGTTAAAAAGTTAAGGTATTTGTTTTTGTTAGTGCAACATAGCCATTAGCTACTGCATATGGACATAATAACTGTAACAGGGTATTCTTCAATACCAAATATTATCATAGATAACAAAAAATTCACAAAAACTGAGGTGAGCTTGTTTTTAGTTTGTCGGATAAAGATAGTGAAACAAAAGTTTTGAAAACTTAATTTTATTGTATCTAGAGGCTTTTTGCTAAGGCCGCAAAAACCTGAATAACAAAATATACCAAAACAAACAGATTCTAACATACACACGAAATTGTGATCAAGAAAACCCAGTTAACATTTTTAAGTGTATGTTTTTAATTATTCTACATTAACCATTCCATTGCATACTAATACGAGGATGACATAGAGTGAATGAAGGAAAGAGTATGTGGGTGTGAGCGTGAGTAGACTGTACAGTTGCCAGTTAAGAGGAAAAAGAGAGAGAGAGAAAGAGAGAGCAAGAGACCACCTTTGCAACAATCTGCGATTTGGCTCAGGAAAAGTCTCCAATATAGCACATCTCATTGCATTAATCCTAGCTTCCTTACGATCAATTTCTTGCAAAATGAAAACAGTAACAATTAACTTAAGCATAGATTGTATCCAAAGAACCCACGAAAAGAAACAAAATAACTGAACGATATTCATGAAGGAAAATAGCAAAACCATTAGACAGAAGAACCTACGCAGTTTAGCTTATCCCATACATGATGCGTGTAAAGTTATAAAGGGAAAAACGGGTAAGATTCAAATTGGAGTTCTGTAAATAGTAACTGCACCAAACATTCATTTGGTCTTCATTATTTTACCAAAACCATTATAGCAAAAAAAACTACTCCAAGGGAGGGAACTTTTGCTCATTTTATGGTGATTTCACAGTAAAAAATCATCTATCTAACATGAATGAAATAAAACACTACAGAAATTGCACTACAAGATTTCATCTACATGCACATCTCTATTTCACAGAAAATCTTTAACAGTGACAATTGTCTTCTTAAATCAATATATTTTCAAAGTTCAAATATATTCCATATGAAAAAAGCAGCAGAGGATAATGTAATTTCGTTCACCTATAAAAGGAAATTATGCAGGAACATATAAAATATTCAAAGTATCAGTGAGAATAGTTCTTGCTAAGTTATTTACCTCTAAATGACATTGAAAATAAGTCCAGTCGCTCAATAATTATCATTTATAACAAAATCTAGATTATCTGAATATAAGATTCTTTATTAAAATCCAATTAATAAAAAAATATATAAAATAAAATCAAGAAAAAAAAAGGCAAAGAATATATGGAGAAATATGCATCATTTTGTCAGAAGCATATGGTTATAAGGAAAATAAACATAGAGCTCAACAACTTACTATAAGCCTCCAACAAAGCAGTGCAGCATGAGGCAGGAACCGGAGAGGAGGGAAGCTCCCTCAGAACATGCTGTAAATACACCCAGTGGACTGTCATTAAATAAAATGCACAATCCAACATTCCAACAGAACATTATAAAAACACAGGATCTATATTAATTAGATTGATTGCACCAAAATTACAGTTGCTTCCAAATCAGGCTTCTATTATTAATTTCTTAGGCTGATGAAAGAATGCATGATTGATTTTATGACCTTTAGGTCTTAATTATAAGCACTGGGAAACTATGAAAAGAGTGGAAGTTCCTGTATTAATTAATTTTACATACTAGTATCTAATACACAATGAGTTGATAAAAGGGAGTGTTTTTTTTATAAAAATGACTGACAGCTAAGGCATCACAATAATGAATTTTAATACACTACCTCCGCTCATGTCATTCAGGCATATTTGGTTTACTAATTGCTGATGCAGTTTCTTTTAGTTAGAAGCACACAACAGCCCTATAGATTGGTCCTCTAGCAGTTCTTGTTAGTGTGCCCTTTAATAGCCGTCAAACAATAAAAATCAGAGACAAGTGATGCTAAAACCTATGTCTGAATAGCACTACCACTACGCACTATAAGGAGTAATTTTACTAACTATACATTATTAGATCAGATTCCTGTAAACTGGAAATCAAATCCTGTCAAATCACAATATCTCAAATATATAATATTTATTCCTGATTCTCGACACTCCTATTATGATATCCATTATGTAAGTAGAGTTTGGTTGTTCGAAGACTGGTTGTAAGAACATTACAGTCTGGTAATAGAAATCTTATCAAAATTGAACTCATTTTTATGTCTTTTCTTCCCTGTTCAGCATACAGTCTCTTTCCTGGTTTTACTCAGTAGACATGCAGAGGGACTGCACTCTTCTACACTTATCAGTAATGTAATTGTCAATTTTACTTTAAATGTTTTGTTTTACACTCTTCTACACTTATCTTACTCCTATGTGTAAACTTCTTTCTACTTCTAGACGGTAAATTTAACAGGGGAGAAGTGTATGGAATTCTTAAAACTTCCTCTGCATAATGAGGTCCATAATTTTTATTTCCCACAGTTGAATGATATGTGGGTTAGATAGCCTCACCTTTCCTAATGTTTGTATTTAATATTAGATTGAGGATTTTCTAATCCGTGATCTAGTATGCATGCTCCACATATAGGTCATTTGCTTTTCTTTTCAAATATGTAATGAATTATTCAAAAAACCTAGAATAAATACCTTAACACAGTCACCAACAACATGGGCATCCTCCTCAGCACCAAATTCAGTCTTGCCTGGAAATATCAATTAAAAAAAGGGCATTCATAAGTGGCATCCATCAGAACATAAATCCATATATTAGTCCAAGTGTTTAAGCCTGAAGCCATTAACTGTCTCTCACCAGAAGGGTTAAACCAAGAAAATAGTCATCATATCAGTCCAATATCAAGGGCAACTGATACTAAAAATGACTCCATACTTACTAAGTTATAGCTTTTAAATTGGATGGCAAGGAAAACTACTGCAGAACAACATAACTCAAAGAGGTACACTATACTTGGTTAATGCATTTTCTCACTTTGGATAATTGGGATATATGAAAGTTAGATTTCCTTTCCTCCAATTTTTTTCTCTCCTAGCTGCTTCGATGAAGCCCAATTAACTTTATTATAATGCTATCTGTACCAACGACACACCATCTTCAAATGCACAGAATGCCAGGGTTTTAAGAATATTGTGCCTACCTTGTTCATATTCTTGAACTCTCCTATCTACTTCCTCAACATCTGCAGACTGCCGCAGTATTCCTTCAACTTTAGTTCCTGCAAATTAAAAATGGAAAAATCAGTAGAACTCTTCACTGAAGAATAAGATAGAACATGTTTCATGCATTCAGCATTTTTCTTTTCCATTACACAGTCAGACGCATGAGAGGACAAAATGTGAAATGAAATTCAGATGTATTACATATGTAATAGAAGACCATAACTTACCATACTTCTCTAGAAACCGAAGAGCCTTCTCAAGGAAAGATGGGCCTCCATCAATATCTTCTAGAGCTAGCAGAATTGGTCTTCCAACAACCAGAGACTTAATTGGGCGTTTGTCCCTCCCTGGAAACACCACAAAAAATATGGTGAAAATGAGGGCATATTTTTTCCAATAAGATAAAAAAAAATAACATGGATGACATAAATCGGTACAATCCTATAAATAAAATCTTGAAAAATTAAATATAAAAGAAACAAGCATAATCATACAGAAGCAACAGCAGAATTGACATATAACTAATAAGCTAATAAACATAAAACAAATAAACAACATTTAACAAATAATGAGCACATACATTGATGGAAAGACCCTTCAATAGAATCACTAGCATCACTCCGAAAAATCCCATTGTGTCCCATAACAAGGGCAGCACTTGGTGCCTGTGCAAGGGCTTGTTCAAGCGCTGTCTTCCATTCAAACAGGTCTTCTGATGTCTCAGCCTGATATTTGAAAAAAACAATCCGGGTTTATATGGCCCGACAATTAATAATGCATTTAGAAGTTGTACAAGTGAATTTTATTCTCATTTTCTTAAAAATATAATAAATAAAACACCTTAAGGGTGAATGCTCGCCCATCCCTTCCATCCGGAAATAATACTGTAAGAAGCTTTTTGTCTTCTCTAACGACAACACTGGAAAATAAAATTCACAATTTTTATACAGAATGAACATCAAAATTGACAAGTACAAATCATCAATGTGTCAAACGTACCTCCCTGAATTGTTTAAGTCTATACCCCCCAATGTCAGGTTTACTTCACCCCCTCTCTGTGGAAGGGCACTCTGCACGACCAATCAAAGTAAAGACAATTATAAATAATGACAACAGAAGTAACTCTGATATATTTGAGTAAAAGAAATCAGCACTAATAGGTAAAGACTTTTCTAGTATTATCCAATCCTGTGTTGTCTAAGCCATATCTTACTCTCCATTCCCCTATAAGAATTGTACAGTAAATATAATGCCATTTTACAAAAAAATCAAATCAGCACAAAGTATATCCACAAAAATGCCCATTAGTGCCAAGAAAGCTTAATAAATCACTATATTACTTTTTGTCATGATCTGCAACCATATCTTCTTAATTGAGAGTTGAATCACACAAAACAACAGCAAAAAAGAACACAAAAGATACCAAAAGAAGAATGAGAAAGATTTAAGAGATACTGACAGGATCATTTTTGAAGAAAACCAATGACGTGCGTGTGAGTATAAACCACCGCTTCTTCCAAGACTTCCAACCTATTCCTACAGAATATCAAAATGGGATAACACTGATAAATTCCTGTATCATTGATTTATTCAGATATAACAAATGCAAAACCATGGAGAACAGATGTGTCAGATACGTCGCATTAGTAGTTTGTAGTTCAAAACATTAGGTTAGTAGTTACCTATCTGTCAGTTCTTTAGTGAGTACAGTTGGTAATGTGAGATGCTTGGTAAAGTTATTTTTCCTAAAAATTATAAGGGGTGTTTTGAGGGAGGGATATACGGTCACTTTGTGTGAGGATTGAGGCCAATGTACATTTGCAGGTGCAGAGCCTCGAAGTTCTACAAGTTCAATCAGTTTTATTTCTGATTTTCCTTAGTTCTTACAAGAAGCTAGCTAAAAATCTAAGTATACTGTCGAGAAAATAAGAAAATAAACAACAAGAAATGTAAAATGCGGGGAGACAAAGATTACCAACCTTTTGAAGATATGAAAAGTGGCCCACTCTTAAAAACCTGCTGAATAGAAACATCAGTTAGAAACCACAAGGTATGTTCTGACTAACTTAACTGAAATAAAATAAGTTTGACCAAAACACATAACACCCCACCACCAAATCCTACTCAATACTTGGGTAAATACTAACATCATCATATTTATGGACAGGGAATATCAAAATTGTAGTTAACCAGCGGAAACACAGGAGCATTAGTGCTTGTGTGTCCACCTTTTCTTACCCACTAAAATCACACTAACCAAAATAAAAATAATAACAGCATATATAGAAGCACACATTTACCAAAATGTTGAGTAAGGGTAAAATTGTACAAAAAATCTGTACAATGAAAACAGTTAAAGAAATTAGTAGTATCCCATTTATATATTAGTATTAGTATAGAATAAGAAAACATAGCTTCTTCAGATTTGTCAACTACAATATATTGTTTCACTGCTATTTCTTCATCTTGACAATGTAGTTCAGCAAACAGGTGAGTCAATCAGTTCTAATTAATGGCCTAAAATGCTCAATATTTTTTATTTACATTTTTCTCACCCGTCAATCTATTACGTGTATATTATCATCCTCCAGACTGTTAAACCCCTTCTTTAGTTTAACAAAAGAATAAACAAATATATATATATATATATATATGAAATCTGAGGTAATAATCTTAGCCTCCAAAATGTCAGCAATTATCAATCACATTGCCCACATAAGTCCCTTTCGTTGCCACAAAATTATAAACACAAACAAAAATTCAAACGAAAGGAAAAGAAAACCAATTATATTGAGCAAATTTAAATTAAAGTAACGTAAAAGTCCCTGCTATAAAATCAAAGTCCTGATTTTAACTGGGACCAAGAAAAAATACACTCTGCACACATTCCCTCATCAAACTCAATACTCTAAAAGAAAAAGAAACCACCAAGGCCAAATTCCACTTCCATCTTCAACATTGCCAAGGAAACTAACACAAACAAGGGCCAAACCAAATGTGTCCCAGTTCAGTCAACAAATCAGGACCTTTATCTGAAACTCATTTTTTCATTCCCTAAAGTCTGCATTGGACTCAAAACCAAAATTTGCAACAAAAATTCAAAATAATCTCAGCCCCTCCAAAGCAAAGCATACCGTATTAGAAGCACCAGGTCTCGGACGCTCAAAAGCCGCTAAAGAAGCAGACATTTCCACACAAACGCAGTATCACCGAACAACCAGCATTGCCACTAACTTCAAAACCCCAAACACCCCATCAACCCCAAAAAGAAAATCAAACTAAGTCGTCAATCTCCCAACATTTGAAAACCCCCCACAAAACCAATCACAGTTCCCTGTTGAGTCAACCCATCAGAGAGATCCCCCAGTGAGTTCCAACCCCAACAGCAAACCCACCAAAATCTCTGAGATCTGACAGAAAAGTCCTAACCTTTCAGCTCCTAGGGTTAAAAATTTCCATCTTGATTCTATCCCCACATGAACCACAAAAGGGGCAAAACTCTCCCCTTCCGGGACTCAATTTTCCGTCACTTTCTCGGCGATTTTCTCGCACTTTCTGGGGAGATTAGGTGGGAAGAGGAAGCAACAGTGGTTGTGCGGTAATGTGAAAATTCTTAAGAGAAGGGTTCCTTGCTTTTCACCTACTTCTGGTGTCTGAGTGTGCTTGGGAAGGTAGAGAGAGAAAGAAGGGGTAGAGAGAGAAAGAGAGGGAGAGAGGGTAAGGGCATTGGGTCCGATATAGTCAAGTTTAAGTCTCGTCAGGTAACAGTCCAATCAAAATTTGCCACGTCAGCAACATACCAGAGTGAGTGCTCGTAAATTATGAATGTTACCTAAACATATAAATAATGTTCTCATTTGGATGGTTGGATTTTGGTTTTGGATGCTCTTTCTAATTCAAAATTCACTTACCACCTTAAATTTTCTTTGTACCATTTTTCTAGGAATTAAAAACTTTCACATAAATGTTTTTTAGTTGCATAGATAAATAATATATATATATATAGAGAGACACACACAAAAAAAAAGTGTCATTTGTAAATTTTACCATAAGTTTTGTTTGATAAATAAAAATCATTTCTTTATTTGGAATATTTAACTCTTTTAACTAAAGTTTGAGGTTTAGATTATGATTTGAATATAAATTTTAGATTAAGATTAATTAAATATCAATAAAAGTCTCAGTATTTTCTAACCATAAAATAAATATCAAAATTCATTACTCACACTATTTTTCATTTTTTCTTTCTAATTTTGACACGATTTTCTTCACATGCATGTGTTAATTATTAACAAGATTTGAAACGTACATAGAAAGAGATAGTTCTATATATGTAAACTTAACTAGTTCAGGGTCTAAGACTATAACATTCAGAAACGAGTTGAATTTCTGAAAATGATTATAACTTGCACTTTAATTTCTATCTAATAATATTGAAGGTAATTTCAGTTATATCACTGTCAATTCAAAACATCTATTCAAAATAAAAATAATAACACATAAATTCAAAACACAAATATGTGTGTATATATGATTTTTTTTTAAAAAAAATATTAACTCAATCAAATATATTTGGGCAAATTTTCCCAATAAATGGAAAGATAGTTTAGGGTGTGATTGATTGCCTCTTCTGTTGAGCACATGAACCTCTAACCCCTATCATGGAAACCTACAACACATGCTTTTCTCTTTTTTATTAGTTTTGTTTAAAAGGGTTAAAATGAGGTTTATGATGAAATGGATTTGTAATTGGTAATTTAATATATGTTTAACATCAATGTTTATGATAATTAATGCAATGAAGGGCATGTTTGGAGTCAACTCAGTTTAAAATAATTAATTAATTGTAAAATTAGTAAATATTTTATTTAATTAGTTAGATGATACCCATTTTTATTTAGATATGTGTGGTACTCGTTTTTAAAAAAGTTCAATTGAATATCAACTTTTGAAAAGATACCTCAATTATGTCATTTTCAGCAAAAAAAAAATTATTAATACCGTTAATAATATTGATATTTAAAATGACTTACAAAATTAAGTATTGATATTTATATCAAGATGTGTGGTAAAAGTCATGAATTAAGTTAACGGCTTTAGTATTTTTTGTTTGAAATGAACTTATTAAAACACTTTTTCAAAAGTTTGGATTAGATTGATACATTTTTAAAAAAGGTACCAAATTGACACATCTAAATAAAAGTGAGTATTATCCGACTAATTAAACCTAAATATTTTTATTACAAAGCATAATTTTTCATTCACCAAAAATATTCTTGAACCAATAGTTTGAAGACATGGAGGTCACCTAATATTGATTAGAATATTGAAGGTGAAGCATATCATGATTAAGGGTGCCATGTTATTTTAAATGAAACACAATAAGAAAAGTGTTTAAAGAAAAGATTAAATGTTTGCACGTGAATTCTCTTTGTTTTTTCTTAAGAAAATATATATTAACAGCACCAGAATTGATTTAGCATTTCAAAATTAAACTCGAAAAGTGTGAGAATGCAGAGAGAGGATGATGATAAAAAAAAGTTTATTATCTGCATAAACAATTTTGAAGAGTGCAAATGGATACTGTTTTCTTAATCAACATGCCAGTGAGGCATTAATACAAAAAGCAGTTGCACAAGTTTTTTTCTTTTATAGAAAAGAAAGAAAAAAAAAGTGAAAAGGGATGAAAAAGAAAGAGCACATAGTCATAATTATGGCTTTGTATTAGAGGCATCTACCCTTCTTTATTTGTATTTCTGTGGTCTTTTTCAATATGAATTATGAAAGAGGTTGCAAAGTTAAAATACTCCATTTATTGAACCTTTGCTTACACTACAACAAACACAACCATTGCAAATATTCATATTCTACGTAGTTATAGGTTAAATATATTCGTAGTAGTCTTCCCTCTTCGATCCAAATCGAAATCCATTCATATTTTAAACTTTGACACGTTTTAGTTATTAAATTTTAAAAATAAATATCTTTTTATCAATAAATGTTAGTTGTCAATATTTTATTATATGTTAAATGTATTTTACACTGACATTTAAGTTAAAATGTATCAAACGAGTTGAACAAATTTAAATAACAGTCTCAAACGTTATCTGAAATAAATAATTTAAGAAAAATGTTTTTTTAACAATTCAATTTTTAACATCCTTTTTTTTATGATTAAGTGACTTCCGATTTTTCTATTTTCTCATTTCTTTATATTTCAAAATCACTTAGAAGATGTTATTTCAATTGTAACATAAAATTGTCAAAATTTCATTATTCATATTTTAATTCAGTTCGGTCATGAAAAACTATGTCTATTCATTTTTTAAATGTTGGAACTAAACTCTGTCAAAGTTTAAAACAAAGACAATTTTTCAATTTTGCATTACATAAATTAAACAAAGATTGTGAGATATATATATAACATGCATTGTGGTGGTGATGAGAGGATTTGAACCATGTTTGTTTGTGTATTGAAAAAAAAAAAAAAAGAGTTGTTGAGTAGTGACTGGTTATGGAGGTAGCAGGTGAAGTGGTGTTCTGGACAATTTGTCTGGTTCGGATAGAACAATGAAATGATGAAAGAATGAGTGAATGAAAGAGGTTAGACTTGGTAGGCTTTGTCTTTTGGGTACCTTTTTTGGTGTCACATTCCTACACCATCATCTCTACCTCATTGTGGTCCAAAACCCTAATCCAAACATCTTCTATGAAGTTCCTACACAAATTTTAACCTATTCATTTTTATATGCATGAAAGCAACTTGCTTTTATAGACAAAATGTTTTCTTACTAAATTTTAACTAAAAGCTTTGGATACATAGCTTACTTTGAAAACCAATTTTTTCTCTTTTTTATAAAATCAAAGAAAAAAAAGTTTCCCAAACATCTGAATTTGGTTGAGTGTTACTGGGAACATCAATAAAGCAGTTACACATTTTTGTTCTAAAGTAAAGGAAGCATGAAGTGGTAGTCCTTTTTATAAGTGAATTCTTTGGCCAAACTTAGCAATGGCATAAATTAGGGAGGGAGGGGATATAAAAGTTAAAAAGTGCAAAAAGACATAAAGTTAAAATGAGGGGAAACATGTTATAATTAAAAAAAGTATTTTGTTAAGTACTTTTGTGAAAAATTACAAGAATGTTTAATTTAACAATAGTATTTGCAAGCTTTAATCGGAATGTCTTTGAAGACATATGGTTCATCATGTCTTCTCACAAAATTTGATGATCTTTTATACACAGATTTTTTTTCTTATGAATTAACACTACAAATATTCTATTAGCAACCAAAAGTTGTTAGTCACTATAGTGATAAATTTAGATATCAATTTACAAAATTAAAAATTATTAGTTACTAAAATAGTCAATGTTATCAATAAAAAATTATAATTAGTTACTAATTAATTAAAAATTAATTTAAAAACTAACTAATTTTGGTAGCCAAAATCTCGATAGCTAATTTTTAGTGACTAATTTCTTTTGGTAGCCAAAATCATGATAGCTAAATTTTATAAACCATTTATAGACAAATTATAATTTTCATTCATAATAGTGACCATTTTAGTAACCAATCATTTTTTATTTTGTAAATTGGTCACTATAATAACTAACAACATTTGATTACTAAAATTGATAACTAATGAGATATTTTCTTGTAATGTAACTTTTGTAAAATTAATAAAAAGTGTTTACTAATTCAGTCTTTCTAGAGAGAATTCAACGGAGAGGCTTAATACTAATTAGACACGAGTCTAACTCACATAAGAGATTAATATTAATTTTAGATCCAAAATCTTAGAACAATGAATCTATGAGTCATCTATCTTATAAAGTGCTCAACTTCTTCGTTTATATCAAATGTGTAACTTAAACTTACATTTAGATTAACATGTAACAAAACATAAATTGGTGCATTGGGAGTTCAATCTTTATCAACTAGGTCAACTTTTATTGGATTGATCATGATTCCTCGTGCATAGAGTACAAGAAGAAGAGTTTCCAAAAGAAAGAGATAACTCAGAGGTTGAAACTATCTTTTTTTTCCTAGCCTCATGTTTCATGTCTTACATTTTACACCTTGTCAGTGTCAACCTCTTAGCCATACAAATTGGTAAATAGATCCAATTAACTTGTTTTTTCTCTTATAATTCTCATCTAATATTGATCTTTAATCACTAAATTCTTTGCATTTAGTATATCAACTCATTATTGTTTTCAGTACTCCTATCAATCTACACCAAGAAAGTAATACTTTTTTTTTTTTATTAAATCTAAACAAGGTTACTAGAAAAATTGTTTTGAGACATGGTCATCATGTTTGTCCAATGTTATTTAACCAGATTATATATATATATATATATATATATATATATATATATATATATATATATATATATATATATATATAAAAACTTTGATCCCTGTGACGGCCATTGTCTAATAAACAATAATGTCACTTAAAACTTACACCACATGTGACCCATTTTGAAAGAAACCTTTCTCATAGCAAAAGGATGATTGAGGCAACACCAAAAATATTCAGTTTGAAAATTCTAAAGGAAGAGGAAGAAAACATTATCTAAAGCATGATGAATTACTTTATCTGAAAAGTCAAAACATCATCACCTTCTTTGGTTACTATATGTTTACTCAAATTTTCATGTACTTGCATTGCAGTGTCTATCTTCAAATAAACTCAAGGATTCAAAGATTTGTTGTGGTTTCCTATTTCAGCATTCGTTGGTACTTTCAACTCCTTCTCACCATCATGGAGTGTGCACATGAGAGTTTTCATGGAGATGGTAGATTCGTTGCTTCTTCCTCTCCTTACCCTTATCAAACAACTTCATATCTACTCACAAAGCAAAAAGAACATTCTTCTTTAAGCTTCATCTTTACATTATTTATGAACTGCATTTTGTTAAGTCTATAGAGGGGGTTTCACTGGGGAAATACAACACCAATGAGACCTGAGTCTAATCACATAAGGCATTGACACTACTCTCAACCTAAAACTTTAAGACAATGGGTTTTATGGGTCTTTATTCTTATATAGTGTTCTACTTTCTAATTTTTATTCAATCTGAGACCTAGACTCACACTTGAATTCTTAACACATTCTGTATGTTATGTTTCTTTCTGCTATGTATTGCATTCTACTTTAAGTCTTCTCTGTTGCACATGCTTTTGTTCTGATTGCATTTGATGCATGAAAAACAAGTACAAACAAACTTGTTTCTCACTGACCCAACAGTATCTCAGTCATGTGTATACCAATTGATTTGTGATTCATCATGCAGATTCAAAACCAGTGTCTAAAATAACAATAAAAGTTAATAAATGTTCACAGTTCACAATAACTCGCATTGCCTTTTAAAATATGAATCTCTTTGAACTTTTATGTTAAGTTTATAATTTTCAAAGATGTACTATTTGTTGTGTATGTATCCTGCCTTATAACTTGTACTATTTACCTTATCCTTATGACATATTTATCTTATCCTTATGTCAGTACAAAAATTTATCATAACTTTCTGATACAAATATCATGTTATATCAGGTGCCCTTGGTGTAAAAACTTGCAGAGACATGTACTTCAATGGATGGCCTAAGAAATTCACTCACATTTCTTGTTTAATGTTGATGAATGGAAGATAGCATATTAAGGGATTTTGGAGCCACTAAGTAATGAAGAGTGTACATGCCCAGAAGAGACTTTAATGCACCATTAAAGCTAAGAAGTTTTTACTTATAATAAACATTCAAGATATATAGGCATTGGAGCCTCTCATTCATGAGATGGTCATTTGTCTTTTACACTTCATATGCTCGAGCACAATAGCCATATCTCCTTAGCTTCATATAAGGAGCTCGATCAGGATGTTAAGAATTCAAGTATGAGTCTAAGTCTCGTATTGGCTAGAAATGAAAAAATAGAACACTATATAAGGATAAATACCCATAAACCTATTGTCTTAAGGTTTTGGGTTGAGAGTGGTGTCAATGTCTTATGTGGTTGGACTTAAGTCTCATTGGTGTTTGTTCTCTCCAATGATATTCCTCCTTAAAAACCAAACAAGTGGTATCAGAGCCGATGGTTTAAGGTTTTGAGTTGAGAATGGTGTCAATGCCTTATGTGACCAACCTCGCAAAGATACCATCAGGATTTTACCACATGTTTTACTGAAACAGAATCCAAACACGATAAGAACAAAGAGAAAGAATGAGAGTATGATTATTTTAGTTAACACTTAATGCTATAGTGGCTTATTTTCTGAAGATGAGAAAATCAGTAGGGAAGATTATGCAGTGGGGTTGGTCTTATGTGGTGTGAATGGTTAAGTCATTGGACATGGGAAGGAGCTATATATGTTAATGTGTGGGGATAGAGAAGAAAAAATAATCTTGTCTTGTAATGCATTCAGAGGAAGGACAATGCCATGTGAAGATGCATAATGTGGTCCGTGATGGGGTGCGACATCACTGATCGAGGTAAACGTGGCAAAAAAATCTAGGAGCAAAAAGGGAAGTTTTATATCTGCATCATTTGAGGTACAAAATCAACTTCTTTATCAATCTGTTTGATGTAATATTGATACATATTGAAAGTGGATTTTTAGTATCAAATGTACCTTTTCAATGTGCATGAAGTTATGAGTGCAGTTTCTACAGATTATGGAGAAGTACTTTTGCCATCACTGCCACATTCATGAACTCTTCTACTAGAGCACAAGAAAAGTATCATTTGAAAATTTTCAAGCCATATGAGTCATAGATGATGATGAGTTAACTGTGCCGTCTGAGGCATTTGTTGAGTGATTGAAGCTTCACCAATACAACTTTTAACCTAGTTTGTTGATTACAATTTTACAATTGGCTAAAATTGAGAAAGTAGAGCACGATATAAGAATAAAGACTCATATACTCATTGCCTTAAGATTTTGGGTTGATAGTGATATCAATGTCTTATGTGGTTAAGCTTAAGTCTTACTAGTATTGTATTTCTCCAATGAAACCCCTCTCTATAAACCTAACAAATCACGACTCATTCAGGTATGATTGTGAAATTGGCAATTTCATTCCAAAGGAAGCAGTAATTGAAATAAAATCCCCTGGCACTTGCTCATGATTTTTGAAGCAGCATGATGAAGATTCAATGCATATATGTGACCACAGAGAAAAAAACAAGTACTCTAAGAAAGTAAGTGGCTAAGTTGTGGTTGTCTTCAGTAGGAAACCTATTCACATGTGAGGGGGGAAATGTCCCCTCTTTCACTTCAACAAAAATTACAAAACAAGTATTGTAAGTTTTTATATTTTGTCTGTTATTGCTGCAATTTTCAATGAACTGAATCCAAATTGTATTTGAGTTTTAATTAAATCCCACAATTTATAAACTTAAAATGTTTTTTTATTGAAGTAAAAAACCTTAAGAAAACGTACCTATTATATTTAAATTTAGATCATTCTCATAAAAAATCATATAATATATATAATAATCATATTATTTTCAAAAACAACTTTAAAAAATTACACCCTGTCCTTTTTCTTCATTTTATCGTAAACTAACGGTCAAATATGAATTATCTTTTTCCCTCTTTCTATGTATACAAACACTTACTTCATATATGTTCAATTATTTTTTAAGTTTAAAGTTAAATAAGATAATCATCTTATATTACTAAATGATTTGATAGTGAGATCAACTAGTTGATTAAGAGTGTCAACGAAAAATAAACTGAAGAACTATAGTAAGAACATGTTGATTAATGAAATGATGATTTATCTCTGTACGAAAGATTTTATCTGTGTAACCTAAATAACAATGATTAATGGTGGATTGGTAAGTAGAGCAAAAGTCATCGAGAAATGAACAAATGTAAATGATTTAAATGGTGTGATATTAAGAAGAGCATGATTCTTGGATTCAATGGTAGACTGATTGATAAGTTTTTGTTTTTCATTGCGACAAGACTCTTCTTTCATCAATAGTGTATTTGGATGCTTTGGAGTGTTCAATAATGATAAAGCGTACGATGTGCATTTTCATTCTATAATTTTGTTCATTTTCTTGTTTCTTTTAGTTAACATTATATATTTGGTTTCATGTACAAAAATCTGAATAAAAGTAAATGAATTTCTATAATTTGGTTTAGATTGGCTTTATGGTTTTGCTGTATTTTTTCATAACAATAAACGTCCCGAGGAAGAATGAGTATTTTGTACCGCCACAATAGCTGTTCATTAACGGTAAAAAAAGTGACGCGCATGAATTCCTTCACACCGTTGCTTTCTTCAACTCGCGTTTATTAGCTTTCTGGCTAGACAGACAGATCCAAACATGCTGTCACAAACGTCAGAGATGGTCTCTTACAGCTCAAAAATATGGCTAACTTGGAACAGTTGTTTCATGGTCCACCGTCAACAAACTTTTTTTTTTCAAAATTTAGACGATTTCATTTAATATAATAACATTTTAATCTACTTTTTCTGATCCATTTTTATCCCACAATTCCAATCACGATTTAATTATCTATTTTTAATTTTTTTTAATGTTACAATGTGATAATCTAAAAATAATTAGAATAGTGAATAAAAATAGATCAGAAAAATAGGTTAAAATATAATTATGAATTGATCTATAGCAACTTGTGCAATCTTAAGGTTCAGCAAGAACGTTAAAAAGAGGGGAAGTCGGATAAATTAAAAAGAAAAATATACATTAAGCTGATGCAGTTCACGTGCATCAATTTCACAGAGAGAACAAGGGCCGAGAAGTTTAAGAATACCGGTTCGCTGAGCTTTGAAGAAACAAATGGAATTTAAGACTTGCCCTTTCCCGTCTTGAACAAGAGAACATTCATGACACATTGACACCCTCAAGCTGCAACACTGTACATCAACTAAAATCTTTGGGCTGGTATGAGAATACAGTAAATGACATAAGTTTTCTGCCCCCTCAAACTTTATATGAAAAAAAAAAAGAAAACACTTCAATCTATGGCAAGAACTTCAGTAGCAGAAAAGTGGACAACCCAGTAATATAGTTGAAGAAATGGAATCCGCAAATCAGAGGCAGATAAAAAAGAAGTGACGTCTGCAAGTTGAAGACGACAAGGAAGCACACATAGAATTCACTTGCCAATCCTTCACTAAAAGCAAGATGGTAGCGCGGGCCCATGGCAAACAAAAGCCAGCACAATATAAACTATCACGAGTAGGAGGACAATAAGTGCAATCCTGCAACATGCAACGGTTTAGTCAGTAAGACCCAAAAACAGAGACTCCTCTAACTTTAGTTAAAGATTGATTAATGAAGTTATGACAAGGATTTACAATTGAAACAGTTTGTTGCCTGCTATTTGAAATTATCCTAAATCTAGTAGAGGTGAATTCAAATTTTACTTAATGGAACTCTCACCACACAAAAACTTAACATTTATTATATTTAAAAATGATGTTGCACTCTGAATAACATAAAAATCAATCGAATGTAGGGGGATTTGACACGCAAATATAGCTTGCCAATTATAACTTTATATCATGAGAATATGGAACCTTCATGATAACACTATTTTTGGGTTTCTTGGAAACCTTATATGTTGCAAGTTAGACACCCTCGCATGGCCCTTCCCCTTAAATGTGTTCAACCAAGGGCCCATTTGTCATAAAGTTGCCTAGAATTGGTTTTTATACAATTAATTTTGAACCATTGAAACAATTAGAACATGTCCAAATTAATAACCATAGGTTTATACTGGTACTGCTGTTGTTATTAGAAAGTGTGATTTTCAGACACCAAAGAAGCTAGATCTAACTTTGAAGTACGACACCTTTATTTTTCCATCACTCGGATGCATAATAGTTTTGGAATGAACTTTTAGATAATTTTGGTGAGGCATGGGTGTTTTTTAGTTCACTGGATCAATTTCTATACATTCACTTTGAAAGGCTTGGTAAGAAGAAGGAACATAAAAATGTTGTGGCAATGCACTGTTTATGCGAATTTGTGGGTTTGATAGGAAAACCCACATCTTCAAGGCTGTGTCCTCACCTCTACATTTTTACGAGATAAAACCATTTTCACCTCTTCAAGTGTATCGGTATTGGACAGCAAGGAGACTACACAACTCTCCTACTTTAACTAGTTTCTAGGAGCTTCCATTTGTCTCTGTTTTTTCTCTACTTTGGTCTTTGTTGAGGATTTCTTATCCTCTTCCTTTCTATAATACTTTTTCTTCTTATATACTTTTACAAGTGAAATTACTTCTACCAAGAAAATTACTTTAGCACATTTAGAAGGTTTTACCAACACTTCAAGTTTCAACCAAAGTTTAAGCCAAGGTGGTTTCCGTCAAAGTCCTCTGAAATTCTACTATCAGCATTTAGGAAAGTCCAGTTAATCATGCAAGAAATGATACAAAAAGAATGGAGATGAGGTTTCAGATTCATTCAAAAGACTGAAGTTTTTCATTGCAAGTTCAGCTAACATGACTGAGTTTTAGATTGAGAACATACGTGAGCTTGACATTTCTCCACCAGACGGTGCTTCTGAAGCGGCGAGCTTGCTTCCTGAAACGAAATGTATTTCCTTGCATATTGGCAGTTTTATCCACCAGCAACTCCAACCGATCACCTCTATCTAAAACTTTGTCAATATTTTCTATCATGACATTTCGTACCTGTTAAAGAACCCAGAAGATAAGAGAACACAAACATGAGAGCAAAACAACCAAGTGAACAACAAATAAGGCTCAACCAAGTGAACAACAAATAAGGCTCGGTTCGGAAAAAATTCTAAACAAATACACAAGGGAAAATAAAATAAAGTGGTAAATAAATCCAGCTTCTCTCACAAATTAAAAACTTAAAATTAACTTAGTCTTATACACCTCTACTTTTTCGGAAGCTCTCTAATCAAAACTTCTCCAAAAGCTATAGAGCATAACAGGATTTTAACTTAAACGGAGAAGTTCGATAAATTCTATTTCTCTGTTTATTCTCTTTTAAGTGTTTATATAGAAGCTTATCCAAACTAGACCAAAGTATAAAATGTAAAAGTCAAAGTGCAGGTCAGTGCAGGACTCTCTTAGAACATATATCAAATAGAAACGCCGCTGACTAATCATTATTAGATGTATCTGTTCCATTAATTATAAATTTATTGTTCCAGTACCAAGCTCATTTAACTTGGGCAGTGTTGAATTACTAAACAAGGATGAAATGAAGTGGAATTGATGCAAAAATGTAATTACACAACCTATTAACTCACTGATTACCACTGTCAGTGTTGTTTAGCCACACACTCGCCAAACAATGAGTTCTAAATTTTCAATTACTCAAAAAACCGAAGAGAAAAACCACCACACCTGAGACATTTCACCTTTGAGCCGATTGATCCTATCGGCGTTGGGATCGCTGGAGTAATACTCCATCTGCTGATTCAAAACCCTAGAGAACTCCTCGTTCATTCCGTAAGGCTGCGCGGAGTGAACGGCTCGTCCGTAAGTCCGCACGAACTTCTGATGAATATCCTCGAGAAACGCAAAAGGAAGTCTCCCTGCAACGAATGAATTCAAAACATTAAAAGCGAACAAGTGACGGATTTAGGTTTTACAGAAGGAGAAGTGAACAGATCGGAAAACGCACTGCCGGCAGTGTCGTCAGCCATGCAGAGCACGGTGAGTCCATCGGTGCGTTTAACGTGGAAGATGTAGCGATCCTGAGAGTAGGAAACGTGCGTGTCGTTGTTGCCTGGGATCTTCTCGAGAATCTGCCGCGCGATTACGCTGGCGTTGGTGGTGGTACCGCTGTACTCCGCCAGCACCACCGATCCGCGACCTACCAGCGCGTACAGAATCCCCATTCGGTTCCGATCGGTGAATCAATCGAAAAGCGGCAACACAACACAGCACCGAACGCTCTTCTCTTCTATTCTCTTCTTCTTCCACTCCTGTTCATCAAGTGTCCCTTTCTTTTTGACTTTTTGCTTTTACCATCATCACTACCTTCTGCTTTCTGATTGGAATTTAATTATTGTCTTCGGATTTTAAAATTGCCGTCAAAATTTGTTTCCCTCTGTTATTTATTTCAGTTACCATTCAAAATTGAGTGAAATTACTTTCATGATATTTAAATTAATTGTTTTAATATTTCTATGATCGAAAGTCTTTTTTTTTCCAAAATTTATTTAATCATGATGTTGATGATGAAAAGATTAATGTTTAGGCTTAATAATATTTTATTTCTCAGCCACGTCTTACTTCCAGCTGTTGCCACGTACTCTCTTAATAATATAGTAATATTACTTAAAAAATGGTGTTATAATAATGAAATAAATTTTCAACACCAACTATTACGTCTCTAATAAATTAATATGTAATTCTAATAATTAAATTGGATATTTTAGCTATAAAAGATGGAGATTCAAATAAAAATTTGTAAGAGAATGGTTGTATAAATAAGGATGGGGTGCATGTCCACTTTAATGTTGTAATATACAATTCGAGCATTAATGTTATATTGAAAATTCTTAGTTTTTGTTCTTAAATTCAGATCCCTATAACTTTTTTATCTCTGAAATTTTGTAAATGTCTGATTTTACTTTATGTACAAAAACTAATTACATATTTGGTATTTAAATTTTTTAAAATTAAACAATTTTTGTTCACTTTTATTATATTTTCCAAATATAAATAGAAAATAAAATTCTCGGTTGATGATAATGTTAGTTAATCAATGTAAGGTACTGATAATGTTGTTTAGTGTTAAGTTTTAACATTTGTTATTCAAGAAGGTATATTAATATATTTTGTTAATAACTAGATAATATGTAAGATCGTATAAAACACTTTACACTAATACAATGTTATGAAATTGCGAGATTTGAGGTGATTTGTGAAAAAAGAATCGTGAAATTAATAGAAATTCAAATTTTTACGTGCTATCTATCATATTCATTAAATAATTTATAAACTTTAACTTATTTTCTTTTAAAATATTTTCATTCTAGTCTCTTTATCCCTTGTAATTAATAATATAATATAAATATCTTCTTTATCCTCTCAAGTTCATCACTCATTCACTTTCCCTCAAATTCATATTTTAAACAAACAAAAGTGAGATAAAACTTTTATAATACACTCAATTATTTTATTATTAAAAAGCTTTAGTATAAATAAAAGGCTAAATTACTTTTTTTTTTATTGTTTTTGTTAATAAGTGTGAAGTTGGTCCTTTATATTTATTTTATCTAAATTTAGTCATTATTTTTTTAAGAGTGATTCAATTTGGTTGTTAGTTTTCACAAACGTGTTAAAGTCGGTGTTATATGTCAATTTGTGATTTTTTTTAATTTTTTACGCATGTCACTACAAGATTGTGCCACGTGGGCAAAGTCTCAATTTGGTCTCTACATTTATTTTTTAATTTTAATTTAATCCTAATTTTAGTAGAAGTGAAGCAATATTATCTTTTTTTGAATTGAGACTCAATTCCATTTTTGTATAAATCTTCAATTATTTTTACTAAAATTGACATTTTTATTAAATATTTATAGAAGTAGTTTTAAACAAAATTTAAAATCTATACGAAATTTTTACGATGACTCACATGAGTGAATTGGTAGAGTTAATACTTGAATCTTATGAGTTATACTATTCAACTTATTAATTTTAATTTGATCATGTGTTTTTTGTTGCATAATTTGTGTTATGTTTCACGCTAAATTTAAGAATCACCTTCAAACTTTAACTAAAATGATTTGAAACATGTATTTCGTATAAATTTTAAAGTTAATTTTAAAATATTTTCAAAAATATTTAATAAAAATTTTAATTGTAGTAGAAATATCAACATAAAATTATATAAAAAGTAAATTGAGTCTCAACTTAAGGAGTGATAATATTGCTTTATTTTTATATAAAAAAGGGACTAAATTAAAACTAAAATTAAATATATGAACCAAATTGAGACTCTATCAACCAACATGGCACAAATGTTGAGTGACATGTGTACAAAAATTAAACATTAAAAAAATAAAAATAAAAATAACCCAAAATTGAAACGTAATACTGACTTTAACCCCATTTGTGAAAAACTAACAATAATGATCAAATTGAATCACTTAAAAAAAAATCAGAATCAAAAGAGTAGTTTAGCCAAATAAAAATCAGTTTAGTCTCGTACAATTTGTAAAAGCTATTATCTATATAAAAGATAGAACATTCTACTTTTCTCTAAGTTCTTGATCTTTCTACCTTTCTGTTTGAAGATCAAAGCATACTATAACACTATTGGTCGTGAGGCCTGACTTTTTATTTGATTAAATTGTTGACAAAATAAGTTCATCTTTTAATTTTTTTTAAGTCGTTTGAAATCTTTGGCATGCATGTGTAGTATTTAAGATTACATGTTTGGTATAAGAGTTCCTGGTGAACGGTTTAATTTTGTTAGGGTGTGATCAAATAATTGATTTGAGCTTTTTTTTGTGGAAATTAGAAGTACTTGGTGAAAATTATTCTATTTTGTGCTCTTAGTCAGATAAGGAAAGTTGGTTATTTAAAAAAATTATTCTTTTTGGTATGAAATTGTGGTTTAAATCTCATTTGGATATGTTGAAATTGATGAATTAAATGAAATGACTTGTTTGTGAAATTTATGTTTTAATTTGGTTGATTTGATATTGTTAGTAGAAATATATACATGTAATTATTGTTTGATGGTATTCTTATTTCTATAATTAGTAAACTTGATTCAATCGATTTTCAGTTGGAGCATTTGATAAGTTATTATTTGTTTTGGCCTCTGAAGAGAAAAGAAAAACACCATTTTGAAACCAAAATATGTGTAAATTGGTGTTGATGGAATGTATAAATATTGTTTTTGTTTTGTGTATTGAAACTTATGATAGAGATTTTAACCTCACCAATAATCTAAAACATATGAACAAAAATATAAGGCGTACGACACATAAAGGGAGTTTGTTATACATTTGGTACGATATAGATATGAAATTTTATGTCTCAAATTAACTCTATACCTATCAAGCTCAAATATATATTTATATGATAATTGTGTTAGTGTCTTATAGAATCTGATGTTTCTTCCTAAATGTGTTAGTAAAGATTACTTGATGAAGATTTTTAGTTGTATAGATCTATGTGTGGTTTATATATGTATGCATGTTGTTATTGTATGGAACCGAGTTGTCTTAAAATGTCTTGATTACTCCTGCTTGGATGATTGAAATGTCCACAAACTGATTAATGTTTTGATCGACTAAGGAGTGGGTACCTGGAGACATTCAAACGCTCAAGTTTATTTGATGTTTGAAATGTGTTTTATGGTAGTTTCTTAATGAACGTAAAAGCAAAAATATGTGAAACAGTATAAACAACTCAATCGATATAATGAAATACGTTTGAAACGTTAAATAATTTAACAACAGAAGTTAAAAGAACTAAATTCACACAGTTTTAAAGTTGAAAGACTAAATTAAATCAAAATTTTAAAAATAAATTAATTTTAATTTTTTCTTAAAGTTAAAAAATAAAAAACATATTTAACCGAAAATTTTATCTTTAAACTGTAGAAGAAATGAATTTGAATTATTCATCATTTATAAACGAGTTTTTTTTAATGATAGTGGTGTTAATAAAAGAAATTTGTCTTCATTTGATTGATGTGGTGATTGGTTAGCCGCACTTATCACGTGCTCCCACCTTAATATACCTTCATATACACGTTGTGATAGGGCCAACCATCAAATACTCCATCATTTTTTTAAATGTATATTTACATTGAACATATATATATATATATATATATATATATATATATATATATATATATATATAATATATATATATATATATATATATTTAATATATATTTAATTATATAAATATTTAATAAATTTGTTAATGGTTAATCGATGTTTTTAATTGAATAAAATAAAAGAATCACTGATTGGTCTCAATTATTTTCCTTAATTTTGTTTACTGAATGTACTTTATTTCTTAATTATCCTCCGCATTAATTTTTTGAACATTCTCTGGGTTTTACTTGCCACGCGGTTGAAATAGTGAGAATAAACAGACTTGTTGAAAATAAAATCAAAAATAAATATAAAGTATCCATGAATGAAATTAATTTCTAAAATCATTTGTTTTTTAGATTTCCTTGCATTGATCTTCAGAGAAACTACATTTAATTCATTTAACTAAACGTTCGCGTCACCTAATCCACTGAATTCACGTAAATTACAATGATTTATTTAACTTGGAAATTCGATATCATTTTCTTTGTCTACATAGAAAAAAAAAGGTATAAGAAAAATAAGAGATAATTTTTTTTCTTACTATATGTTAAATTTGAAAATAAAATAGTCAATATAATAAATTTATTTCAATTTAATAAAACATTTGTAATTATTTTATTTAATAAATATGTTTTTAGTCCATCAAGTCTTAATAAAAATTGAAATCAGTCATTTATCAAAAATTTTGACCAGTTTAGTCATTTATTTTACAAAATACGTAAATTTAGTTCTTTTAATCATTTTTTTAAGTTTATCTTACGTTTCAAGCGTATTTTATGATAGTATTTGAATTGTTTATCTCGTTTAATACATTTTCGCTTCAACGTTAACTCAAATATTATCATAAAATGCGTTTAAAATATCAAATAAATTTAACAAAATTTGGTATAAAAGACTAAATTTACATAATTTTAGAGATAAAAAACTAGATTGGTATAAAATTTCGAAAAAAAACTAATACCAAGACTCACTGAAATTTGAAAGACAAAAACATATTTAATCCTAATAAATAAATAAAAATTAAACTAAATTAAATAACTTTCCTAAATATAATATTCTTTGTTTTGGGTGGAGTATCTTGTAATATGAGTTGTTAGAAAGAAAAAAGAATATCTGCGCCGAAAGCCTTTTTTTTTTTTTTTTTTTTTTTGTTAAATTTCAAATAAAAAAAAAAAAAAAAAAAAAAAACAAAAAAATTTTTTTTTTTTTTTTTCTTTTTCGATAAAGTTCATATAAAGCAATTTTCTGATGCAAATAACATATCACATCAGAGAATCTAGGTGCGCTCGTAGTGCCGTATTTTAAAATAGAATAAAATAATCCATAAAAAGAACATTCATATTTATTTATTTCAGGAATTAAAACTGTAGTTGATTACTTATACTATTTTATGTTTAATTTATCACAAATCGAGTCAATAAAATGTTTAATGAGTCTGATAGTAGAAGGAGAAGATAAACTTCTGGGAAAGAAAAAAAAAAGTCAACAAAGTGCGAAAGTTACTTAAAAAGTCACACTAGAAGGAAAAGTCAAATTAGAAGATTAATAGGATTAAAAAAATTTCCTCTATAATTTATATTATTAGTTTTGACAGGGATATTTTTAAACTTTTGTTTTTTGTTCATGTAACTTGTGAAGCAGTAAAAAATGTTAATTATTCAATTTAAGTTTCTCTACTCATAACTTATTATACTTTTAATTAAAGTGTTTTTTATTCTATAGAAAACGAGACTCGCAAACACAGAACAAGGGAATATTCATTCTTTGTAAACTCAGAATAAGTGTTTCCGAAGTTTGCAAAATTTTAAAAGTTATTTGTTTGATTTAAAGACAAGACATAATTTTTTATAATAAATTAAAATTAGTAAACATATTTAACTCATTAACTATTTTCAGTTTGTGTAAACTTAAAATAATTAGTTTTTTCTTCTATTTCCTAAATAAATACACCAAAACATGTTAACAGTCATACCAAGTAATTACTTTATTGAAGAAAACATTTTTTTTTTCTTGAAAAAAGTAAAAGAAAAACAAGAATGCACTTATTTGGTTGCATGGGCACTTTTAGAAAAACAATTCAGTCTATTTATTTCTTTGAAGAATTTATGATTTTAAAAATGGAAAAGGATGGTAAATTCATTGCAACATGACAGTTGATGATAACCATTCCTTTGGAATCATTCAACAACACCAGATTTCTCAAACTCTGAGAAGAAGTCAGTTTCAAATTTGAGTCCCCCTCAATAAAGAAGGTATATGAAAAATAAAATAAAATAATTGTCTTATTATGTCACAATTCAAAAGAATATTGCAATTAATAATAGTGTCAAATATTAGAAGTGGATTTTAAACCTAACTCAACCTTACAAAACTGACATATAAAATAAAAATTATATTCACTTATTTATATATTGTAAATTGATCTTATCTTTAATTCTTCCAACATCAAATCAACAAGGGTTAAATATATTTTTAATCCCTCAAGTTTCAGTGAAATTTGGAATTAGTCATTCATCAAAACTTTTGACCAATTTAATCCTTCATCTTTCAAAATGCATGAATCTAGTCCTTTTAACCAAATTTTGTTAAGTTTATCTGACGTTTCAAACGCATTTAATGATAGTATTTAAATTATTTACACTGTTTGACACATTTTTGCTTCAATGTTAACTTAAATACTACCATGAAATGTGCTTGAAACGTCAGATAAACTTAACAAAATTTGGTTAAAAAGATTAAATTCACGCATTTTGAAAGATAAAGAACTAGATTGGTATAAAATTTTGATGAGAGACTAATTTCAAAATTCACTGAAGCTTTAGACACCAAAAACATATTTAACCCATTAAACAAAGATTTTGAATATAGAATCTTCTTTAACAACAATACAATAACCATGCTATGATTACAAATACTTTCGCACTTTCTCCTCCACAACAAAGTCTTCAACTTCGTCACGACACTCAATACATGTCCAAGAGGCATTTGTTATAAAAGAATTATTATATAGTACTTTTATTTTGGTCAAAGAAATAATTATGAAAAGGTGTTAAGATTTTAGTTGGAAAATTAAATTAAGTGAAACTAAAGCCATATAATATTTCATCTGAAATTTAAATGCATCCTCAATATTATCTATCTTGATATTCTCCACGATCATGTAAATGCAATATATTTAATATTTCATGAAAGATCATTAAAAAACTAGCTAACATGGTTAAAATTATACCTTTAATACAAAAGATAGCAATAAGTGAGATTAAATAAAGGTGGAAAAATACAAATGGTATTTGTGGTGGCTATTATACGAAGACCAACATTGATGTGACGTAGCAATAATGTTAAATCAAAGACAAGGTCGTGTTGTGGCATACACAACTTCAAATTCGTTAGTAATAACTGAAACTGATGTTGTTCTATTGATTTGATTCCTCAATTTCTCCAACCCAAACTAAATTTCCTGTTTTGATCGCTTCACTGCATTCAGTTCTCACTTCTGAATTGTTTTTGCGACACAATCATTCATTCTAACCATGGCTTCACTAAGCCGGCGGTTATCCGCCGCCGGCGCCGCCGCATCGGTCGGACGGGCTCAGTTACGGCGCCCCGCCGGGGTAAGCGGGCTGCGTTACAGTTACTGCATCAGGAGGCCAATGCGGTTGGTGGCGGCGGGGGCCACCGCGGGAGGCGGCGCGTGGGTGACATTCGCCTCCGGAGGGAGGGAGGAGAAGGTGGGGGCTTGCTCCTACGCGGTGGAGGATCGGAAGGTGGCGGTAGATGGTGGAAGGGAATCGGTGGAGGGGAGTGGTAAGCGGGCGGCGGAAGTGGCGGCGGCGGCGGCCGCGACGGTGGTGCTAGGTGTGGGGAACCGGGTTTTGTATAAGCTGGCTTTGGTTCCTTTGAAGCAGTACCCTTTCTTCCTTGCTCAACTTGCCACTTTCGGGTACTTTACCTTTAAAAGAAAAAAAACAAAATAATTGAAATATATTATTAATAACCATATTCTACTTATAGATTATGATGGGAATACTTTTATATTTATAATTAATATAAAAACTGTATCAAGTAATGATAGTAACAATAAATAGACACTTATAACAGAGATCAAACATTCCAACAGTTATTATTTCTCATTCTTTTCTTTTCTTTTTTTTTTATTATCTGGGAATGGTTCCTACGTAGTTCAAAGGGTAAACAACTCTGAAAGTATCCAAAATAATATTTTAAAAAATAATAACTTTTTAAGAAGCAGCGAATGTTTGATATTGTACATTATTTATTTCAGATATATAATAGTGTACTTTGGCATTTTGTATATTCGACATCATGCGGGTATTGTGACTGATGAAATGTTAAATGCGCCAAAGGCTCCGTTTATTGGTATTGGTCTATTGGAGGCTCTTGCTGCTGCAACTGGAATGGCTGCAGGAGGTAACTTTGTACTCTTTCTCAGTTTCTGAATCACATTTTCAATTTTTTTTTATCAACTTTGTTTTGGAGAGCATTGATATTCACAGCATCAAGTAGGTTAGATTCTGAATTTGGTTATTTGTTGTGCTCTTTCTTGTATCAGCAATTCTATCTGGAGCATCCATTCCAATTTTGTCTCAGGTAAAAGGAACGAACAGTTAATTGCACTCTCGTGGTCATTCTTAATTCCTGTTACTATTACATCTGCATGACATGACTGTTTTTGAGCAAAGGCAATGGATTACATAGTTGTCTAAGATAATATTGAAATTTAGTATATAATGTTGGCAATGTTATCTTCTAAACCAGTTCAGTTTCTGTTTTAGCTCATGTATGCAGAACTTACTTAGGTGTTCAAAAAATTGTAAAACAAAGGTGGTAGTTAATTTGAGGTATTCTCTTGCAGACTTTTCTGGTGTGGCAAATACTCCTCTCTATTATTTTTCTCGGAAGAAGATATAAAGTGAACCAACTACTTGGGTGTTTTCTTGTATCCATTGGTGTAGTTGTTACTGTAGCAAGGTCAGTAAGTACATGTAATTTTATCAAGGATCTTAGACCATGGTGATTCATGTTATCAGTATCAGTAAAAGCAATGCATGATCGTTAGTCAATAAACTAATTCTGAAAGTCTTTAAGCAACTTAACACAATTAATGGTAGTTGTCGAGCAAATTGACTATAAGGTTTCTCTTCAATCTGTGAATTATAAGAGTTTACTGGTAAAAAATATATGAAATTTATGTCAGTTTTTATGGCTTCGTACTTATATACCTCTGTTTACTATTGTAGTGGGGCTGGTGCTGGGAATTCATTGAAGGAAGGTGGTATGTTTTGGAGTCTTCTGATGATAATTTCGTTTTTTCTCCAAGCAGCTGGCACCGTGCTGAAGGTTATCATGGTTTATAATGTTTTCTGCATTTTTCCAACTGTAAAACTATTCTTCTGTAGTTACATTGTCCTTTTCATATTTTTGCAGGAAACAATCTTTTTGGACTCAACCCAAAAACTGAAGGTATGTACTGTAGTGAATGTTTTAATCTATGTTTCTGCTAATTATATGTCTGAATGTTTTGGAATAAACTGATCAGTGTTCAGTATTATCTGAAGCAGGGAGGTTCTATGGACTTGTTTGTTGTCAATTCATACGGATCTGCTTTCCAAGTAAGTGTTCTTCAATCTTTCATGAAATATTCATCTTTTAGATTTGCAATATAAATGAAAATAGATGCCTAAATGTAAGATTATATGCTTAATATAGGCACTATTCATATGTCTTCTTCTACCATTCTTGTCAAAATTATGGGGCATTCCCTTCAGTCAGCTTCCAAATTACCTTAAAGATGGTGCAGCCTGCTTCCTAAATGTTGGTACATTATCAAGTGGTAAGCTGCATTTCCTTTTCTAATGCTCAGTTTGATGTCAATGAGGGTGAAAATTTCAGGATGAATGATAAAAAATTGTATGAAAATTCATCCCTAAACATTTCACGCCCAATTTCAAATTATCTGTTTGATGAGATGACTTAAAAATCCGTGTTTTCTACTCTTGCTGTTTTTGTGATAATGGTGATGAAAGAAAGGGTTTTCTGGTTCCAGGATGTGATGGTGCTCCTCTGCTGCCTCTGTTGTTTATCATCGTAAACATAGGTTTCAACATTGCACTGCTTCATCTCCTCAAAATCTCTTCAGCTGTTGTATCTTGTCTTGCTTCCACATTTTCAGGTACGCAAGGTGTTTGATAAAATTATTGTATGGCCCTGGACCAATACACTACACATCCATGTCCCAGATGAAAATTTTCAATCTACAAATACATGCTAATGTGAAAAATTATGAGCATACCCAATTGATAGAATGTGGGTTTGTGTTGTGGCAGTTCCAATATCAATCTATGTGTTCACCATGCCATTGCCATACCTTGGTGTTGCTTCCTCTCTTCCAACAGGTTTCATGGCAGGTGCCATCATTCTCCTTTTGGGTTTACTCATCTATGCATGGACTCCTTCAAATGGTTCTTTCTCAGCTTCCACCTAGAATGAGTTAACATGTCATTGAACACACTAAAACAGCAGAAGGAACTAATTCATGTTCACTTCTCAGTGGTGGCTAAAACAAGGAAAAAGAATGTGTTGTTCTTATAATTGCTGGGAAGCGTTTTTTATGAACTAAGCTCAAGTTAGAAAGAAATAATGTAGATTGTAGATTGTTGGAGATCTATATTCGTTAAAGATAACCTTTAATTATAACATATAAATGGGATATATTTTATCTTATCTCAATTCAATAAGTTAAGATTTATCCCTATTTATATATTATAATTTTATTTTATTTTTAACAAATATCTGACATTCAATTTTTGTATAAGCTAAAAAAGAATGAATAGAGAATAAACTTCATTTTGTTCATGTTCTCCCCGCACCTCCATGTTTCTTTATTGCACCCTAGAAGCAATTAAAAAATCAAAATTGCCATCTTCTTCTTCCCTCCTCCTTCTCCATATTTTATTCCACCTTCGTCCTGTTCTCTTAAGGTTTGCGATGTGTACTGTAATTGAATGTAGGAAATCAAATTGTTGTAAATTCAATATTTTTTTTACTACCAAAATAATTCTTCCCTATTAACGATGAAACCCATAACTTTTGAGATTTTTTCTTGAAAAAAAATGAAAAATATGATTTGATTGTATTTATAAAAATGATTATGTAGATGATATTAAATATATATAAATTTTACACCGTAAATACTTTAGTAATATAAGTATGAGTTAAGAATTCATGTGAAATAAAAATGAAAATATTCAATAACATATAAAAAAGAAAACTCTTGAACATTAAACCTTAAATTCTTTTATTAAAGATGATATGAGGTCTTTTATACCACACTTTAGTCGTGTAAATATTTCCTTTATACCTTCCTAAGAGTATAAAAAAAAACAATGCATTTTAAAAAGTAATCAACTTATTACAAAAAAAAAATACAATTTAAAAAATAATAACTTATTACCAAGTTTTTATCTAGTTAAGGAAAAATTCTCTAACAACCTTTTATGATTAGATTAATAAGTGAGTTGCAAAATAATACTACGAATTACTTGAATTAGTTTTAAATTTGGACCTTCTTCTAACTCATTTAATTTTCTTTATATTTTACTTTTAAATTTATTATTTGAGTAACATATTTTTTCTACTTTTAAATTTATTTTTTGAGTATCATATTGTGAAAATAATAGAGTCGGACCGATCAGTTTAAATGTTTCCAAGTTATCAATTAATTTATAAGTGCAACAAATTATTACCAATGGTTGAGAAATCATTGTTCTTCAATGAATAAAAAAAAATTGAATTATGTGCATGTTAGATATCAAGGGTGTTTATTAGTAATCTTAATAAATACATTAATATGTTATAGTAATTAAATAATATATTAATGCTGGACAAAATTATTTAACGTTGAAAAACTAAAAACAAATATGCAATTAACTTTTATAATTATTAAAATTATACACTCAACATGAAGTAAAACTGGATTTAGCTAAATTACATACTGTATTTAATAAATATAATAAACAGTATAATTAATTGCGTGTTAAATACACACGTTTGATATTATTTACACTAATGAACATAATAAATAACATTTATTTAACAATTAAGTTAAATATAGTATTACTCTTTAATTTTGTCACGCAAAACTATAATTAATAATGAAATTTGTAAACAAATTTTCCTTTAAAATTTAGAATAAATAAATATATTTTTTTATATATGAAACTTTCAAATATGCTTCTTGTGTGAATATTTAAATAGTTTACGACATATTTTTATTTCATTTAAAAAAAATTGTGCTCTTAAAATAATTAAATTTTATGTAATAAATAACTTGTCAATATATAAGTTTACTTGAGAAGTGATATATATTTGATAAATTAGATGGTGTTCATATGAAGTTGTGAGTGTAGGTGAAGTCTTAGTCTTGCGAAGGAAATATCAATAACCACAATGTCAATGTTGAGAGCAATTTGTGCTCTGAGAGTGGGAGTGACAACTCCAAAACCTTACCTTCTTCCTTCAATCTTCTCATCATCCTTCAACATTCATACTCTCTCACACACCACTTTTTCTAGAACCTTCCGCTTCCACTCACCTTCGATTCCTCTTTCATCCTTTTTGCCCCTCATACCTCCCAAAGCAGCAGGTACTCATTTTCTGAAAACCCCATTATGTTTTTCCCCTTAATTTTGTTTCTGATAGCATTTGGTTACGTGTCAATGTGTTCTTGTTATGTGGTAAAAAAGTTTTCATGAAAAAAAAATGTAATTTTTTCATGCAAAAATATGTTTTTTCATGAAAAAAATCTGATTTTTCAGCCTCTTATGGCACTGGGAGTGGTGGTGCTGAAGGTGGTAGGCCAAGGGAACTATTGGTGCAGCATTTGTTGGTCAAAGAAGATGACCAGAAGCTTCTGTTGGATCTTCAGCAAAAAATCTCTTCAGGTTAGTGATACTGAGGGAATTCGGTTATTTTCTGCGACCAGTGTTAGTTTTCGGAAGGTGTTTGTTTCCAGGGTAATCGTCTACGGCTTAGATTTTTTTTTTTTATGTGTTGTTTTTGTGTTCAGGTGAAGATTTGAGTGATCTTGCGGTGGAACATTCAGTTTGCCCATCCAAAGAAGAAGGAGGAATGCTTGGATGGATCAAAAAGGGTCAAATGGTATGCTTTTGAGATTAGGTTAAACCTTATTTTTGGGGTTTCCTGAATTTGCAACCTTTTTGTGCTTTGTTGAGAACCTGTTTCAGTTGATTTCTTCTATGCCCTGTGTACTTTTAATGGATAGGATACAGATATAATTACTATAAATTTTCTCTGGGTAGGTGATATAAGTATGATTTGGCCATATCATATGGTTCTGGAAAGGAAGAAGATGGGGTAGTGATCTGGTTATGGTTTTTTCCACTAATTTTACTTAAACTGTACAATTGTGTGATTTCAAATTGGTGTCTGATGGTGAAAATGTGATAGGTTCCTGAATTTGAGGAGGCTGCGTTCAGTGCACCTTTAAACAAAGTTGTAAAGTGCAAAACCAAATTCGGATGGCACCTGCTGCAGGTTTTATCTGAAAGGTATTTACAGGTTTATGCTTCTAAGTTGGATGATTAGATGTTTTTAATTTCTCTGAATTTTCTTTAGGAATTTCAAAATGGTATTCTGATGCAATTAGTCAGCACCACTCAGTGGAGTAATGCTTGGAGGGTGTTGTTGTTAGTTACAATGAATGTTCTTATGCCTTGTAATTTTATTTTTCTATCTGACAGGGAAGAATCAATTCTTCAAGACATTCAACCTCATGAGCTGCATGGGAAAATTCAAGATCCCAATTTTTTGGAGGAGGCACAATTAATTGACGTTCGAGAGCCTGAAGAAGTGTAGGCTTTGATCTTGTTCAACTTCAATTAATTTTGTAATCATTGAAATTAAAATTGATATGGCAATTAGCTTGAAAAAAGAGAAACTATAGTGGTATATAACTCTAATTGACATCTCAAATGGAACAAGGTCTACATTTTTTTGACTTCATGGATATCATTTACTGCCCCTTACACTTGTGTGCATTTATTTTTCCCTTGTTCTGTGGTTTTTTGGAATCATCCACCTTTCTTGCTTGTGTTTAGTTTATCTGCATTTAAATTACATTCTCATCATGAACAGGGCCAAAGCATCTTTGCAAGGATTTACTGTTCTTCCCCTCCGACAATTCGGAAGTTGGGGGCCTGAAATAACTACAAAATTTGACCCTGAAAAGGATATATTCGTTATGGTAAGTGTAGATTTTCTTCCAAAACATTATATGGTATCCAGAAACTAGACCTTTAATCCTAATTATTACTGTTTTTTTACATGGCTTGATTGTTGTTCTTTTCTGAAATATCTGTTCATGTTGTGTCTTTTCCTGTTCCTCCTTAATTTGTTTGGAGGTTGTAAGTTGATAAAAGTTTGAAACCGGAATTCTCTGAATAGGTTCCTGCTTTTGTTGCAGTCTAAGTTTGAATTTTAGAGGCCTTTCATTGGAGATATTGAAGAAAACACTATGTTTGAATTCATTGATCTTTCTTTCAGACTTTTGTAGTTTACTGTTCAGGTGTCTTGTTGCTACAATACACACACAAGTGGATTAGCTTTGGATCTGATTTGGCATTGTTTTTTTTCTTTTGTGTGTTGATTATGTTCAATAACTTGTGTTCTTCTGAATGCAGTGTCATCATGGCATGCGGTCATTACAGGTTGCCAAATGGTTGCTGTCACAGGTAAAATATTTTTATTTCTAAGACGTCACTGAGTGACGATTTAAGACGTTAGAGTAATTAGAATTTTTTTGAGTCTCAATCCAACGACCTTTTAAAGTAAAAGTAAAGAATTAGGGGAGGGAAAAATTAGAGGAGCAAATATATAAGATGACGGGGGCAAAATAATATTTTTTTCGAATATCTGGTAATAATTTTAACAAAACAAGCACACCTTCATGTACACATAAGTTTGTTAGGTTTTTAAGGAAGGGTTTCACGAGGAAGATACAACACTAATGAGAACTGAGTCCAACCACATAAGGTATTGATACCACTCTCAACCCAACACCTTAAGACAATAGGTTTATGGGTTTTTATTCTTATGTAGTGCTCTACTTTTTCATTTCTAACAATATAAAATATAGACTCACACTTGGATGATGTCACTCATTGTGTTTCCTGTGATTTCCAATTTTTCCATTTGTTGTTAAGATAAGAAATGTATAAAGGAATCGTTGATTGTGAACTTTTCAGGGTTTCAGGAAAGTATACAATGTTTCTGGGGGAATCCATGCCTATGCTGTTCAGGTTGATCCATCAGTACCCACATACTGATCACATTACCTTTAGGAATTGGAACTGTCTTATTATTTGTTTACAATATTGTTATTATTTGTTTACAATATTGAAGGTTACATATTGTTAGAATAGTTTATGTTATTGAATAATTATTTCAATGTTTAATTTCCTTTCAATACTCTATGGCTCTCTATTCCTGCCAGGAAATGGATTCATAGCTGTGTTAAGGGTTCCTTCACTGAGTATTTGTTTGGAATACAACCTCTTTCTCATCAGAAAATAATATTAGTTTGTCTGACCAAATTTTCAAAGAACACAACAATGGTAATAAGAACCTTTTTTTACTCTTGAAAAATTCCGGATGTTATTGATTCAAACATTTATGCATTATCTTTGGTTAACATGAACAGAACTTCAGATGGTTTAATCATGACAGATTATTCTTAAACCATTGTTCACAAATAATAAATGTGTATAAAATATGTATATTATTAATTATAGTAATAAACTATACTTCTATACTTATTATAGAAAAAAGATTCTCTACTTTGATATACATTTTTCTTAATATTATTCTTTAAATATTTTTTTAAATAAAAAAATAATTGTTTTACTAATTTTATTTGATTTTTTTAATTTGACTGTTTTTTCTTAAACTTAACTATTCTTTGAAACTAAAATAACTATTATAGTACAAAAATTACCTAAAAGAAAATAAAAATTCTACAATAAAATTTTAAAAAACTAACATGTATGTATAAAAATGAATTTATCATATAAAAAAATAACATGTATTTTCACTAGTTGATAATAGAAGGATTAACAATAAGCAACAATTTGGGATGGTTTTAAAGAAAGAATTCAAATGAAAGCGTGATTAGGAGATGAGTTTATGTCTGTTTGGAGAATCTTGTTAAAGTATATGAAATAACCTTTTTTTTTTCATAAATGTTAAAATTGATATGTATAAGTTGAAAATAAAATTTAAAAAAGTTAATATGAAATCAGTTTTATAAACTAATAATTCATTAAAATGTTATTTTTAAATTGATTTACAAAAGGAAAAACTTATATATAGACGACGACTAAAGAGGTTATGATACAATAATAGTTAGCCTTTTAATCTATTAAGAAGAATAGAGTATTTACATTTTTGTTTAGTATAAAAACTACTTTGATAAATATAAATGAAGAAATATAATACAAATTTGTGTACTAATGAATGTTAGTTATGCTTTTTAATTAATCTTTTTATATCTTTTATACTAATTAGACTACAAATAATTAATAGAATAAAAAGCTAAAAGAAACAAAGGAGAATAACCTACCCTTGTTGTGTACCACTAGATAATTATGCTTGATTGATCCCTAAGTATTTACAAAAAAAAAATCAATTAAAAGTCATCTTTCAATCAATTTTATTACTTCCAAAAATAAGTCTTTAATAACTTTCATAAAAAAAATGCCTAAATTGATCAAAAAGGACCCATTTGACTTAAGTTGGTTAAGATTTAGTATTTAATATAATTATTTTATTTTATTTTGTTATTCAATTTTCCATTTCTATATAATATATTATATGTAACTATAATAATTAAATACACATATTTTATATTTTTTTATACAAATATACCTCATCATTTTTTTAAAAGTTAAAAAAAACGCTTAATATGATTTGGAGATGCCTAATATTTCGAGTAAAAAACAATTGAAAATAATAAATTATTTATTTATCCAAACATTATATAAAACAATTCTGAAATCCATAATCATACACCAATTAACTATTATCATACATTTTAATATGCCAAAAATATACACATAAAAATATTTTAATATATATATTACAGTTAATAATATAATTATTTAATTTCTTTTTTACATTATTTAGTTTCTCATTTCTATATCACACTTATGCTTATATATAATTATAATTAAATAAACATATCTTAAACTAAAAAGTTTGTGCTACCCATGGGTCTCAAACCAGTTTAATATAATTTAGAGTAAAAAATAATTGAAAATGATGTGTATGTTTTGCGGTGACATGATTTATCTGTAAAAAGCGTTGAAGAATGTAAAAATGGAAGTAAAAACAGAAAGAGTGATGTGATAAGAGTTGTATTGTGGGAGGAGACTTGTTGAGACTTGGAAAAAGGAAAAGGTTGTTCCAGATGTGTAACAGACCAAAATCCATTTTTATTATTCCCTGTTCCGAGAAGTGCTCACCACCCTTGTCTCAATAAAAAGCCAAAGGAAGAGTCTTAATTTGCTCCCTCTAATTCTCTTCACCAACACCCCTTTTAACACCCTTTCAAATTTCCCCATACCTTTTTTTTAGACAATTTTTTTTTCCTCTTTCCCAACAACAGACACTTCCCCTCATGCTAACACCTTCTCTCCAGAAAACAAATACAACATAATTTTTGAGCCCTCAAATCACACCACCTTGACCTATATCTATCAACTCACATCCCTTCCTTTCCCTCCACCCCTTTTGTTCCTGTTCTCCCTTCCATTCCACCATGGGCAACTGTTGCTCAGGTGGCACCAATGAATCTGATAACAAGGGAGAAACCAACCAACAAAACGACAACGAAGGGGGAACTGCAAATGCCCCACCACAATCTAAGCCTAACCATCCTCCAACAAAGCCTTCCAAGCCGGCCCCTATCGGACCTGTGCTTGGAAGGCCGATGGAGGATGTTAGAAGTACATACAGCATGGGGAAAGAGCTAGGGAGAGGCCAGTTTGGTGTGACACATTTGTGCACACACAAGAGCACAGGGAAGCAATATGCCTGCAAAACCATTGCCAAGAGAAAGCTGGTTAACAAGGAGGACATTGAGGATGTCAAGAGGGAGGTCCAGATCATGCACCATCTCTCAGGGCAACCCAACGTTGTGGAGCTTGTCAGTGTTTTTGAGGACAAGCAATCCGTTCATTTGGTTATGGAGTTGTGTGCTGGGGGTGAGCTCTTTGATCGCATCATTGCCAAGGGACATTACACTGAACGTGCTGCAGCTTCCCTCTTGAGAACCATAGTGCAGATTGTCCACACCTGTCATTCCATGGGAGTCATTCACAGAGATCTTAAGCCTGAAAATTTCCTCCTCTCCAGCAAGGATGAAAATGCACCTCTCAAGGCCACCGATTTCGGTCTCTCAGTTTTCTACAAACAAGGTCAATCATCATCATCATCATCTTTCAATGTTGCTTTCTTATCAGCTTTCAATTTCTGGGATCTCCCTAACAATTGTTTCTGGGATCTCTGAGATTATATAAATATATCAGTCACATTTATCTGTAATATTAAGAATCCTGACAAAACCATGATTATGATATGACTGTAATTTAACAAATGTGGATAAAGAACTCACCAGCAGTGCCTCATCTTGATAGAACTTCTGTTTGGAAAGATTTACTGCTAAACAATGGAATCCATCACCTTTTTGACAGGAGAGGTGTTTAAGGACATTGTTGGAAGCGCATATTACATTGCACCTGAGGTCTTGAAGAGGAAATATGGTCCAGAAGTTGACATTTGGAGTATTGGTGTCATGCTATACATTCTTCTATCTGGTGTTCCACCATTTTGGGCAGGTTATATTCGTTCACTCAGAAAACACTACAATTCCTGTAAAATCAATCGTATATCTGCATGACACTGAAACCAAAACATGGTTTTGACAGAATCCGAAAATGGAATATTCAAGGCAATTCTACGAGGTCATATTGACTTTACAAGCGACCCATGGCCATCCATTTCGCCTGCAGCAAAAGATCTCGTAAGGAAAATGTTGAATTCGGACCCCAGACAGAGGCTGACAGCATACGAAGTTCTGAGTAAGTGTAACACTGGCTTGCTTTCTAAGAAAAACTTGAACTTAACCACGAAGTAATGGTTTGAAAAGAAATTTTACTTTGGCCTCAACAATTAGTTCTAATGTGAAAAACAGATCACCCATGGATCAAGGAGGATGGAGAAGCACCAGATAAACCTCTTGACAACGCAGTACTGAATAGGCTCAAGCAGTTCAGAGCAATGAACGAATTCAAGAAAGTTGCTCTAAGGGTAATAATTCATTCGTTCTATTGTTAATAAATCAATCAATGTTTGGTTAGAGATGGCAAAAACAAAACTACTTGGTCTGAATTTTCCACTGATTCGCATATGAATACGAATATAGGTCATCGCGGGCTGCTTATCAGAGGAAGAAATCATGGGATTGAAGCAGATGTTCAGGGGAATGGACACTGACAACAGCGGCACCATTACAATTGAAGAGCTCAAACAAGGGCTTGCAAAACAAGGGACCAAGCTAACAGAACAAGAAGTCAAGCAATTAATGGAAGCTGTAAGTTAACTACTGCATCAGAAAACAAGTTCTTCCCAATGCCATTACTCAAACTGTTTTCTTTCTTCTGCATATTACAGGCAGATGCTGATGGCAATGGAACCATTGATTACGATGAATTCATCACAGCAACAATGCACATGAACCGCATGAACAAAGAAGATCACCTTTATACTGCCTTCCAATACTTTGACAAAGATAACAGCGGGTAAAGACAAAAAAATCAACTACACTTCAATGTGTATCAGTCACCCCTTCGGAAATTTGTTGGTGCTAAACGTTCTAATCTCATTGCTTTGTCATAATTAGGTACATTACCATTGAAGAACTAGAACAGGCTCTCATCGAGTTTAACATGCATGATGGTAGGGACATCAAGGATATCATTTCAGAAGTTGATGCAGATAATGTAAGTTCTTCACTTAATGAATTAAATATACAAATGCATATAACTTCAAATAAAAACCGAGACAAAATTATGTGGTTTCTAATAAATTCCAATCTATAATGGTGAGTTCAAGAGAATGTTACTAGCACTTCTACAGTTCCAATTCAACTAACTTTCTATCACATACGTTGTTAACAACTAGCATACTCTTGTGCATACAGCGTATCTGAATCACGTTTAAGAAAATTTATGAAAAAATTCTGTCATTGCAGGATGGCCGGATTAACTACGATGAATTTGCTGCAATGATGAACAAAGGAAACCTAGAAGTTAATACCAAGAAGAGGCGTGATTCAAGCTTATTTTAGTTGGGGATTATACAAATATTTAGAAGGCATCATGGCCTCTTTAGGCCTGTGTCGTTGGTTGGTGCAGATGCTGATAAGCGAGTGAAATATCAAGGAGCGTTGTGGTGCATGATCGCTATTTGGTTGGGACTGAGGATTTAACGTGGGGAATGGGTCAAGGTGGTAAACAAACAAATTAGAGGGGGAAAAGAACTTGAATCAACCATTGAGAAATGTAAACACACACATATATATGAGGGGTTGCTTCTCTTGTATTGCTTCTCACTTAGGAATCAAATCAAAAAAGATTTTAAATTATGTATAGGTTCCTTTTCAACACTAGGTTCAAATGCATTCATTGTTAAGATTCTACATTTTCATACCCTTTCAATCAAACAGAAAGAATCAGTGTAAGGTTTTCCACTCTTGAAATTTATGCTGAATTCAGCTATCTTTTCAGATTCAGTTTTAATATCAAAGAAATTAACACTACTCTATCATACAAAATGGCTCTTACAGAAACGCACGATTACATTATCAATGAGTTTGAATTAAAATAGAGCAATTCAAGGCCACATTAATTTTAGTAATTTTCAAGTCCATAGTCCTTATGCAACGACTGTGATTTCAAAGACAAGACTCTTTTAAGAATAAATCAGAGATAAATATAATACAAGAGAAAACAAGGTAATAAGAATCGCCATATTGAATCCATGGTTTGCAAATTTTCATTGGTTAACTGGTCCATTCAAAACCCATCTGTTTCCGATAATTGCTACAAAACTAGATAATATAACAGCACAAAAACGAAAAGAGTCTCCTCAAGGAACAAAAATGGCTCCAACCAAAATTAGCAATCAGATTTAAGAGGTTTTCATGAAGGTATATGAAGTTGCACTCGTAAGAAAAAATCTTCTATTACAAACACTATTCCTTCACAATAAAGGGGCACAATCTGATCAACAAATTAGAACAAAATGCACCAAATCATAAACAAACTAAGATGAAATCTAAAATGCAGGACCGTGAAAACATTTTTGGCAAACATATAATGTGCAGAATCAAGGATTGAGAAAACAGGTACATGATAGCTCCTCAGAAGCGAACTTCAAACCAAATGAATTCAGATTGAGCAAAACAGAAGGAAACCCTCACGGAACCTTGTATAGTTGACTTGCAAAAACAAATTTCATTTAATTCAATACACAGACGGCAAGCACAACATAGAAAAAAAAAAACCTAAATTTACCAAAGAGAAAAGAGAAGGCCTTCAAAAAGCAACAATCTTCGAGTTTCCCCAGTTCAAACTTTCAAAAGTTTCCTTGCTAACTCTTACGCTGACAGAACGAATAAAGCATTACCTAACCTTTTCCACTCCTGAAACTAACGCTGAACTCAGCCGCACATCGAGAAGTGTAAACCAAAGTAAATTAACGCCAATTCAACTCAATACAGAACGCCGCAACGAGAAATTCACTCAACGTACGAATCGCGTTTGAAAGAACATCAACGCTATTAAATTTAACCATTTATACTATTCAATAGCAACTTAAGCATCCAATATTACTCGAACAACGACACAATTACACTGTAGATGCACATACAGAGCGCGTTTGTCGAAAACCCTAACTAACAACCAGAAGCATTTCTGATGAATTTATATTTCATTTCATTCATTCTAACAGTAACACTCGTTTCATCGTAAACATTAATAGTCACTTATACTTACTCCAATAACAATACATTAAACCATCAACACAGTCTCGAAAACCCTAACTAACATCCCAAGGCTTTTGCGAGAACGAACTATTTACTTATCTTTGGTGGAGACGCCGTACTTCTCCTGCATACGCGCAATCTCATCCTCCTTCTTCTTCTGATCGAACTTTTTGCTCATCTTCGCTTGCTGATAATACAGCACGATAAGGTAGCGATTTGCGACATTGAAGCCGGAGAGGTGATCGACGGCGGTTTTAGCGTCGTAGATGTCCTCGTAGACGACGAAGGCCGTTCCGCGCGTGTCCTTGTTGGTGCCGATGCGGATCTGGCGAATCGCGCCGTATTTGCCGAAGATGTCGTACATCTCCTCGCTCGTTATGTTGAAAGGAAGGTTGCGTACGTACAGAACGCGGTTTACCTCCGGCGGCAGCCGCGTGTTCCCTTTCCGTAGACTGATCGCCGCCATCGACGCTTTTTGGAAGCACGGAGAGTGAGGGAAATTTTCGAGAGCGAAGAGCAGAAAGAAAAGAAGATTACCTATTGCTGGGTCTTTTAATTTATTTTGACAAGAAATTATTTACTCCGCATTTTTTTTAACAAAATTGTCCTTGTCTCTTTTTTATATTACTTGAGTGAGATCGGAAAACGAAAAGTAAGTCTTATAAATCGATTTCATTAAAATACGAAATTGCTTATGAAAACACAATTTCAATTTATATTTCTTTAATATGAAACCCTAGTTTAAAATATTATTACAGTTTTACTATTATTATTATCATAAAATTAAAGAAAAAGATAACGATGAACTTTTATTGACAAAATTAAATCATATTTCTGGTGATGATTTTACTTTTTTCAATAAAAATAGTATCTAAATTATTCATATATGTTTATACCAATATATCAATATATCAAGAAGATATTCCATCATATTTTATTATTAATTTTATCTTTAATAAGTAATTATCTTTTTAAATTAGAAGAATTGTTTAACTATTTTTACATTTTAAGTAACCTCTTTTTTAATTCACCTGTTCCATTATTTATTTATTTATTTTGAAAATAATATTTTTAAATTAAAATAAATATATTCAGTAAAATAGTTACTATAAATAAATAAAAAAAAATTAAATTTATTTTTAAATTTTAAAAAGTGTCAAACTAGTCATGTATAAAGAAAATTTACTTTATTGTACACATTTTTTTTAGTTTTATCTTTTAATAATTATTATTTTAAATTAAAATAATTATATTTTTATGTTTACCTTTTAAATAACTGTTAATTTATATTTAATTATTTTATAAATTAAAATAATTATTTTACTCCGATTTATTAAGAAATATTTTTTAAATTTATCAATTAACTAACATTATCGTTTGTAAATCTAATAAATATTTTGATTCTCAATCAATTTTATTTGATATTTTAATTTAAATTGTATATAACTATAATTTTTTTTATAAATATTTAATATTAAATAAATAAAAGTACGATCATTTTAATATTGACTATTTGATAATATTTTTTTTATCGTAATTTTGTATTATTTTATAATTAGTTAATTGATATTAAAACTGTAAGAAAGCGGGTACGAATATGAATATATACATGTTATTCAGCAGAGATGAGGATGAAACAAAAATTTGATATATGTTATGTTTGAGTGTGAGAATGACGATAAATTTTTTCTATAGGTATGAATATTAAACCGTGAAATCAGTCCTCGTCCCACCTTATTGTCATCTCTAGGGAGAATAAATAAATAGATTTGAAGAGATAAATAAAAGATTGTGATGTTTTTAAGGAATTGATGAAAAGATTTTAACCGAACATATATTGGAGTTTGTGAATAAATTGATTTTTGTAAGGGATAAAAAGAATGTTTTAGTAAATAAAACGTGTTGATTACTATATTAATCTTATGCTTAAAATAAATATAAAATAAAAATGTTAATGCTATTATTAATGTAATAATATTTATTATTATTGTTATTACTAATAAAAATAATTATAACAATTAATGATATTATTTTTAATATTATTATTACTATTATTAATGATATGATTATTATTCTTTCACAATCGTTGATTTTGGAATTAAAATTATAAATTTTTAATATTATAATTATTAATCATAATTTTGTTGTCATGGATACATAGTTTAATAAGCTGGTGCAACTTTAATTTAAAATAAGAATGAGATTATATTTTGGTTAAGTTATTCTAATTTTTTTTATTTATGTTGAATAGTAAATTCGTGGTCATCTCTTCAATATGCGAGGATGATTCATAAAGAACATTCTTTCCAATGTGTTTGCGCACACACCTTTAAATGCCTAAACACAAACACCCTTCATCCTAACACATTTGTTCATGCATACACTTCATTACTTATTCAAACATAAGGCTACATGTTAGTTTTTAGTATTTTGTCAACTAAGGAGTTGAACAAAAAATTTCTCCCATCATCTCTTATAACTTTATCATTAAGTTAATTTTGTAACTTTTTAATTAATTTATTATATGAAGTTTGATGGACATTCATAAATAAGAAAGCAACAAGAAAAAAAATATTGACATGCTATTTTTAGGAAAACTAAAATACTGATATACTATTTATTTTTAGTTTTGTGAATTTTTATATTTTCATCGAAAAAAAATAAATGAATAAGTTTTTAACACAAACTATCATATCTATTTTACCAATTCTAAAGATAGGTAATATTATGTTGTAATTTTCAAAATCACATAATAGAAGACAAATAATAAGTGGATAACCATGTTTTTTTGTCCTACTTTAACTCCGATCACAAGACATTAATCTACAAACACAAAAAAATTGTTGAGCCTTTCTTTTAAAATCTATATTTTAAGTATTTAGTGTAACAAAATATCTTGTTTTATCGTTGTTTCTTATAGTTAATTTAAACAATTTCTAGTTATATTTTATAAACTAGTAGAAACAAACAATTCATTTTGAACAATAGTAGGAGCCACATGTTCTTAGGGTCCCTCGCCATTCCACTCGGCCATGGGACAACACGAGGTAGTTCTAATCTTAAAAATTTCACAAATTCTTCAATCATGTTAGAAGTTAAGCATGAAATATGTGGTATAGAAAAATAAAATTTGTGATTTTATGTATAGTTAAGTTGTATTTTTCCATTTATCATCAGCTTACTATTCTTACTAATTGTAAGACATTTAGATGTTCATGGTAATTGTTAAATGTTAATCACGTAAAATGGATAATGAACATTTATCAGAATATGAACAAAAAACATGTTTAAAATGAAATCCTTACATAATTTTACTTTAATGCACGTCAGCAAATGAGCAACAACAATTGTATTGACCGATATTACTTGATGCAGAAAGATGTCACTATAATACCTGTGCCTAATTTTGAAGGAGAGTGGAACCAAGAAACACAAAGAGCTACTAACTATTCAATGGTTTTCGCCCAAGCTCAACAAAACAAAAAGCACAAAAAAATGAGCTTGTCTAAAACCAAACGTAGAAGTCTTGAAAATGAAGAGGAGTTTGCTATTGCCAAACATGGTCAAGCTCCGTTTCATCAGGCTTATGCCCAAGAAGATCTTATGGTGAGTTATAAAATTGTATGTGTTTCTTAAAATCTCAATGATTGTCATATTTTTTTATCGACAAATGTTAGTTATTAATTTTTGTCAGTGAAACAGTTGAACTCACAATATCTCTTACTCTTCTTTTTAAACTTACCAAACTATTCTTATTTCTCCAAATTGTTAACTCATTGAATAAATACAAATTGTATGCTTATTGAATATATATAAATCACTCATTGTCAAAATTGACATACATCCAAAAAATTAATTTAGCAAATTACTATAAAAATTTGTTTAAACTTTTGTATCATCTTGATTTCAAGTGTTTATTTTTCCAATTTATGTTTGACATATCTTATATATATATATATATATATATATATATATATATATATATATATTGAAGAAGTACAATTTCTAATTCATTTGTGTTGATTATGATGATGCAGAGAAAAAAAAGGATCATCACCTACATAAATTGTTGTATTAGGCCTACAATAGCCATTCCATGATGTTCAAATCAACAACACTATGCTAAGCATTAGGATCCAAACTTGTACAACCATACATAGATGAGATGAGTTAAAATACATTTTAAAACTCTCACAATCTTAGTATGTGTTAAGTATTGTAAATTATTTTATTTAAGTCATTTTCCTTTTTTTTTCCTATGAGTTTTAGAGAATAAAAAATGTACACTACATGAATGAGAAATGTACATTATCTATTGAAATAAACATGTCCTTATTTGGGTCAAGATGAACTATATATCTTGAACCTTCTTTCTTAAAACAATCTATTTATAAGTATTTTTTTTAATATATTGTTTATAAGTAAGATCCGTGATTTTACTTTTAAATTTCCCATAAATGTACTTGAGTAAAAAATGTCTCAATTAACATATATTTTCCTTTAAAATTAATTCATTTTTTCTTACATGAAATAAGATAATAATAATAATATATTTTTTAAATAGCATAAATCAAATTTAACCAAAATGGAATAGAATTATGAGCCCATATGATAAGTTTGTCATTGAATATTTTTTTAAATCACTTTTTGTGTGTTTGTTAAAATCCCAAACAAACGGATCTTATTTTATAATATATAAATCAATTGTAGTTGTACCTACCCATTTAGGAACATTTGATTAAAAAAAACAATCTATGAACATTCAGAGATGAAGCTAGTGAAGAAAAAAAAAATTAAGAAAACACCTCATTTAAGACTCTTTAGATAAGCATCAAGAGAAAAGAAGTATATTCATGCTTTTCACTAAGCAATTAATTAACTAATCATAGTTAAATCTGAATTAATTACAATTATGCTTAAATCAACCCGTTTCCTAGTAGAGTTAATTCAAGTTTTTATATGATATGTATATGTTTTAAAAAACATGTCAAATACCTAATTTCAAAGAGACTAAAACAACAAAAACATAAAATGAAAAATAAACATAATTGTACAAACATTTTCGATTTGTTAGATTCCTATGGAGTTTTTGAAAAGAAAATTTTTAAATGAGTTTGATGATAAAATAGCATCTTTTTAATTTATTTTCTATTTTCTCTTTATTATTATTTTTGTTAAAATTAACAAAATTGATCAATTTTGCAGAAATTTAAAACTCTAATGATATACGCGAATAAACAAACTTAACTAAAACACTTTGCTGGTAATAATGGAGAAATAAAACATGAAAAAATTAAATTTTAACATTTTTAATGAGTTTTTATATAATTTTTAATATTGTACTACATTAGAAAATCACTTTTCTTCGACGAAGCGTTCCGAAGCTCAAACTGCATTTTTCAGCAGCTATCCAAACAGGTTCCTCGTTGACAGATATAGGAACTCCGACTCTCGAGTGTGTCTGGTCGGAACAGAGAATGCGATTCGTCACATCACAATTCCTTCACTTTTTCTCTTTTACTTTCTTCACTGTCATTACCTCTTCACTTTCACAATCCAACCAGGTTCACTTCTATATCTTACCTTTTTTTTTTTCATATTTTTCATTTTGCGTTGACCGAAGAGTTCGAACTTCGATTCTCAAGTGTTTGAACTGTCTATGATCATCAGAAACTGAGCTTAGATTCTCATTTCCACTAGTTTCTCTGCTGATTTCGTGTTTGTCTTTTTCGAATGATTAAGTTTTGTGATGCTGGAACTGGATTTCCATCGTCCAAGTTGTTGATCAAAGGAGGCACCGTTGTGAACGCTCATCACCAACAGCTTGCTGATGTTTACGTGGAAGATGGTGTCATCGTTGCAGTTAATCCTAACATCAAGGTATTTGATGAAATCCCTTGCAGTAGCAGTGCTTAATTTGCTTTCTAACAGCTTCGGTTTTTGCTATTTTGTAATGAGCGATTCGGTTCCATTCCCAGGTTGGAGATGACGTCACTGTCATAGATGCCCTCGGCAAATATGTCATGCCAGGTTTCAACCTATGCAACTATAATTCATCTCCTGTTACTGTTAGATAAAGGACATGTTTGGATGCAAGTTAACACGTTTTTGAAAATTTATGATTGTCTCTATGAATGCTCCTTTTGTTAATTGATCAGGGGGCATTGATCCTCACACCCATCTAGAATTCGATGTTAATTTTACTGTAACGGTTGACGACTTCTTCAGTGGTCAAGCTGCAGCATTGGCTGGTGGGACAACAATGCACATCGACTTCGTAATACCACTGAATGGGAGTTTGACAGCTGGTTTTGAGGACTATGAAAAGAAGGCAAAGAAGTCTTGCATGGATTATGGTTTTCATATGGTTATTACCAAATGGGATGAAACTGTTTCGAGAGAAATGGAGCTCATGGTCAAGGAGAAAGGTCGTGATCTATTATTTCCTTGCTTCATTATGATAATTTGGTTGATTAGGTGGTAGTGCTAGTAGTAATCTTTTGGGTGATGGGTGAAGGGTGAAGAATTTATTCTGGAAGTATGTATTTGTTCTATAATTACAGGTATCAACTCTTTCAAGTTTTTCATGGCATACAAAGGAATTCTTATGATCAATGATGAGCTTCTTCTGGAAGGATTTAAAAAATGCAAGTCTCTTGGTGCCTTGGCCATGGTCCACGCGGAAAATGGAGATGCTGTGTATGAAGGGCAAGAGAGAATGATAGAACTTGGAATAACTGGTCCAGAAGGGCATGCTCTTTCAAGGCCTGCAGTGGTAAATTCTCAGATTTGTTCTTCCATGGTGAATAATGAATTTACTGAGTAATGGAATGCTAATATTGGCATGCCTTGTTTCATTTTATCTTCTTCATGTCTAACCAAACTAGAATGTACAATTTTCATGCTGGTGTCAAAATTTGGCATACTTATGGTAACCAGTGTAGTTTGGCATTTGTTGTTTTCCGTTCTCATCTGTTTTCATCAACATTTAGTTGGTAATTGATTATATTGATTACCTGTTTTCTTTTCCTATATTGCTCATATTGATCATACAGAACATTCCCCCATTGGACTTTGTTGAACTTTATAGGTGGAAGGAGAGGCAACTGGTCGTGCCATTCGTTTAGCAGATTTTGTGAACACTCCTCTATATGTGGTTCATGTAATGAGCATTGATGCAATGGAAGAAATTGCAAAAGCCAGGAAATCAGGTTCTTCAATCCTTTTATTGCTGGTCTCAATTTTTATTCATGTATTAGGAGAGTAGTAGATTATTATTTTGAGGAGAAGTGCAAAAAAAAAAACACATTTAACTTGAATTGATAGCTTCCATAAATTGGCTAACTTGATTACCATTTATAACTTGTTTAGTTTTTTCTAAGTATCTTCTGTAGTCATTAAACGAGGTTCTTAAGTAAAATTCCATTTCTGATATAGAGAGACTGGATTGTTTCCCTGCCTTTTACCCCTATTTCTTTGTTTCGTACTTTTCTGACTTGGAGGAGTACTTATCCTCTCCTAGGTGTACTTTTTCTCTCTTCGTTCAATCCTGAAAAAAGAATTTTCTGATGAATGCTCACAATGAAGATGAACAAAAGGATCTTTCTATGTCTCTGGATGACATTTCAAGTTTTTTTGTTCCCCCCATAACATAGTTTTATGCAATAATAAGATCAACTTTTTGTTATTGTGCTGAAGGACAAAAGGTAATCGGAGAACCTATTGCCTCTGGGTTAGCCCTTGATGAGTCTTGGCTTTGGCATCCAGACTTTGAGATTGCAGCAAAGCAAGTGCCACTTGTTTCAATGTTTTTTTACTGTTTTTCTTACATTGCTTTGAATTTTAAGAACATAAGCCTTATTCATTCTCACTTTTCAGGTATGTGATGAGTCCCCCAATTAGGAAAAGAGGACATGATAAGGCTCTTCAAGCTGCCCTTTCAACAGGAGTTTTGCAGGTTTCACATAATGATTCAGGCTTAGGTTCAATAACCATTTAAGGATAGTTAGGATAGTATTGGCTACAGAATGCATCCTAGCATATTCATTATTCCTGATCTATGTGTTATATATGCCCTGAACTGAGTTATGTGCTCTTTTACGAAGATGCTTTTTTACCAAAGGTTACCTTTCACAAATTTGCAGCTGGTAGGAACTGATCATTGTGCCTTTAACTCCACTCAAAAAGCTCGTGGAATTGATGACTTCCGGAAAATTCCTAATGGTGTCAACGGTAATAATCACAAGAAAGTTCTGGATGTTTGTGGCCTAAGTACATTGATGCTCATTTGAAATGGTTCCTTGCTAATATACATTGCAACCAAAATCTGTAGGTATTGAAGAAAGAATGCATTTGGTATGGGACATCATGGTGGTAAGACATCAACTACATAGCATCCTCTTTTTGTTAGGTTTGAGTAAAATGGTGGCGAGGTTAAGCTCTTAACTTTAACTTTTGGCTTATGCATCTCACAGGAGTCTGGCCAAATAACCCCCTCTGATTATGTCCGTTTAACAAGCACAGAATGGTATATTTTCAGTTAATCAAAGCGAATATTAGCTTCTAGTTGTTGGAAAGCACTTTGGTAAAGAGGCAAAAAGCTAAAAGAATTACTGATTTTTTTTTTTCTATGATCATATAAGCGCTCGAATCTTCAATATATATCCAAAGAAAGGAGCTATTCTGCCAGGATCTGATGCAGATATTATCATCCTCAATCCAAATTCAACCTTTGAGATAAGTGCAAAGTCCCACCACTCTAGACTGGACACAAATGTGTACGAGGGAAGGACAGGAAAGGTACTGGTTTAACTATAAACAGGTCTTTTTCGGCCTTCTCAACCTTTCTGCGCTCTTGGTCCTCTTGACCGAAAAACCAACCAGCACTTAACATAACTAAATAGAGATTAGACACAAAACAAAGCCTTCTTGAACTTTTGCCCTTCAGGCTATGTTGCCCGGATATAGACACGGGTACGAATACGACACGGACACAGATACGGAGATATGACTAAATTGAAAAGACATAGGATATGGGACACGTCGTGTATATACATATTAAGTTTGAAACTGTCAACTAACACAATATCAACTAATACAAAAATGAATCTAATCTATCTATCTAATATCCAATATGCGAAAGTTAGTGATAGAATAAGATTTGTTCTTTATTTTAATCAGCAAAATCATGTCAAAAATAAAAAAATATCTTTCAAATTGGACGTAGTGTGTCCTACAAGTATCGTACGAGTGTCGATGTCCGATACGTGTTGGACACGGGACACGCCATTAAGGAGGCTTTGCTTTGTGTCTAAATCAAGGTCCATATAAGGATTAAATTTAGTGAACTGAGTGCAACATCAATCGTTTTGGCAGGGAAAAATTGAAGTGACTATTGCAGGAGGAAGAGTTGTTTGGGAAAATGATGAAGTAAAGGTGACTCCTGGTAGTGGGAGATACATCCAAATGCCACCTTTTAGTTATCTGTTTGATGGACTGGACAACAAGGATGCCATTTATCTGAATTCCCTTCAAGCCCCAGTAAAGCGAGCCAAAGCCAGCACCTAAAAAAACATCTGAGATCCTTTTCTAGCCAAATTCCAACATTTTACCGTGTGAAAGACAATGTTAATTGTTGCTAATCCTCTGTTGTTTAATGTGGTACTTAAATCTTAAGATTCTCCCAATGGATTAGTATTTAGCTTTCTGTGCAAATAAAGAAAAATATGCATGTTGTAATAAATGTATTTCACTATACCTTTTCCAGTAATGTAATTAAAATTGCAGATATTGTGTCAATAGCGATTGGAGGAAATAGAGAGACAATGGTTATAGCCATCAGAATACAAATGGAGGGTCTGAAAGTAAAACCTTTTCACAGCACAGGTTTAAACATTATACATTTTTAGTTGATAATTAAAGTAATGTTAAGAGTGAGTGTGTGCTTCAACAGACACACTATAAATTATTGACATCATTTTTTCACTGATCATTATTATTAATTTTATTTTCTTTATATAATTTATTCACATACAAATTATTTTCTATTAATCATGACACGTAAGCAATTAATAACAATTTGATTAAGGAAAATCATCCTGATAATCCAATTTAGACACTAGCAAACCGAACCAACAACAACGGAATTTTAACCAAAGTTCGAGAAAGGCGAAAATCTATGGTAAATAGTATAAATAGACATGTCTCACATGTAAGAGTTAAGTTTATTTTTAACGCATTTACTATTATCAGAAAACACTACATAACTAGGTGTGGGAAAAAAAATCAATTTTCTTCATTCAATCCACTTTTATCCACTTTTTTTCTATTCCAATTCATTTAAAATTTATTTTATTAAATTTAGACTTTAAATTGATATACATTTTATAATATTTTTTATAATATTTTTGGATTTAATATTCATTATTTAAATTCATATTTTCAAATATGGAAAATCCAAAATATCTAATTCAACTTTTTAATCTAAATTTGTAGTTGGATCGAGTTGAAGGTCGAAATGGGTTACTCAAGACTAAAGGTTGAGACGACTCAGTATAAGATGCAAGGTCGAACAAGACTAGTCCGGGACAAAGATCGAGTCGAGTCAAATCGAACTCAAGGATGAGATAGGTCAACCCTGGCTGAAGGTAGATTAAAGTTCGATCCCAACTGAAATTCGATCGAGTCAGTTCCATCAAAATTCGGCCGTATTTTGCACATACCAAAATACGATAGAGTCGACTTCGTCGAAATTTGACCAAATTCGACTGAGTCATCCAAGTCAAATTTGGCTAAATTTGACCGAGTTGGTCCCAGTCGAAATACAAACTACTTTAGCCAAGTTGGCCTTGGTCAAGATATAGTTGAGTCGGCCCTACCAAAAAATTCAGTAGAGTTAGCTACGATTGGATTAGGTCAAGTCATTCTTGGTCGAAATTCGGTTAAGTTGATCCCGATCGAAATTTGGCCGGATTCGACTGTGTCAGTCTAACTGAAATTGAGTCGACTCGATCTAAAATGAATATAGGTTGAATCTCTAAAAATTTAATCCATAATTATCCTATATCATTACAAAAAAAAAATAACAACTATCAAAGAAGATCATCAAGAGAGATTACATTTTCCAAATAAGAATGATTTACTATTGTAATAATAAATTTTATTACTAATTTTATTTTCTTAAAAGATGCATGGTAACTTGGTAGTTAATATTAATGTTATTTAAAAGACATTTTCTGATTAAAAAATATTTTGTTATTATGTAATATAATTATTTATCTTTAACTTTTAATTTAATCGTTTTGAAATGATTAAAACTAATTATTTAGATTAAAATAATTTAAGGTATATTACTTAAAAAGTAAAGAAAAATAAAAGTTAACAAATAGAAAATATATATTACACACCATATAATTAAAATGATCTATTTTATAAATGTGCTTTTACAACACTTTCTTTGATGCATAACAACGTAGATAGAATATATGTTGTATAAATTTTAAAGACCATAATACCAAAAACAATTGCAAGGAGTGAAGTAATCCTTGAGAATACTTTAGGATTGAAAAGAAGAGGGAAATAACAGCGCTGCAGGTGTGACTAACGCAGCGGCGCCTTCACACTTCGCCGCCGCCTCTGAGATGGATCCGCCATTGTTATTAGGGTTCGAAGAAGTAGCCAACGTGGTTGCAGAATCGTCGTCGTCGTCATCATCAACTGCACGAAGATTAGTGCCTTGGTTGAATTGGGACGAGTGGCTCTTTGTCAAACGCGCTCTCTTCTCCAATTCTCCTCACTCTGTTTCATCAGCTCTCAAACGAGTAAGTTTCTCAATTTCTTTCTCATAAGACGGTGCAACTGTAAACCTAACCGCGTTTTATTTTCTGCGTTTCAGATATCCACATGGCGAAGTCGAGGTTCTTTGCCGGTTTTAATCGAAGTCACTGCTTCCATAATCGAAATTCAACTCAAAGACTCCTATTTCAGGTAACCTTAACTCCTCTCCTCTTGTACCTCTTATTAACATTTTCTATTTCAAATTAGGAAAATGAGGTATATGCATAATACATTCGGCATATGTTAAACTTTAAGCAATCTTGTTTGATTTAATTGTAGGCAGGATCAATTGAATGAAGCTTATCTTTCAGAGGAGATGCTTGCTATGCTGTATTGCATGGCGATCATGAGGTTTGCTCTCTCTGCCTTTCTTTTTGCCATTGATAGTCACATTTTGAAAACTTTTTCTTGCTAAGTATGATGGTTTTTTCTTTTGAAGGCTTGTGAATTGTGCTGTTGAGAAGACGCGCAAGAAAGAAGTGGCATCGATTGCAGTGACAGCTGATGCAATTGGTATTCCGCGCATGCTGATTGATATTCGACATGGTGAACAAGTCTCCTCCTGCTCTTGTTAATTATTGTTTTTTGTCTTGCTGATAGAATGGGACATGACCTCCGTGCTGGTCAAATGTCAAAAAACTTCACATCATTGTTTCTTTAATTTCATTATGTTTAGAGGGCATGCCTTTTTCTTATTTATTGCTGTAATTGCAGAGGGATCACACCGTGAACTTCCATCACTTAGGATTGCTCGTAGTGCTTCTGTCAAGGTATGTATAGTTCATTTCAATTTGATTGATTATCTGTCTCAACAATCTATAGGCTATTTTGTGATTAAATTCTTAGCACGTGGGCGTAGTCCATGGTTGGGGTTAAATTGTTGGCATTCAGGAAACAACTGGAGTGAATTTTCTTTCTCAATGTACTTGTGTAACTGTACTATAATAGTTTTAATATATGAAAGGAAATATTGTTGCTCTAGTAATGGTATAAAAAGACTGAGTATATGCATGCTAGTCACTGAAATATATGCTATATTTGCAATGGATTAAGTTATCATTTTCTGTTTCTAATAACTGCTTGATTGCTTTCACACATTAATTGTTTATGCAATGGCTTTTGATAGTTTGCATACGAACACTCAATATTGATGAAATTTCAGCTTGTTGTTAAGATGTAAAGCATCCTGTTTTTCTCTTGTCAATTTAGCTATTTCAGTATGGACAATTTTTTCCCATATTCTTAGCATGTATATGTTTATCTCCAAACTCATCTAATGTTTAGCAATAATTTCAGGCACTTGATTGGTTAAAATCTTATTATTGGGAACCTCAAAGCAAAGCAATTCCTTTTCAAAGTGAAGGAATAACAAAAGTCAAGAAAGAAATTAAGTCTAAGATTCGTGAATTAGCTATCTTCTTGAAAGTCAATGGGAGTGTCCAGTCTAGTTCTTTACAACTAAAGGGAAAACGTCCGTAAGCGTTTTTCATTTTCATCATATTTTGACTTTAGTCATTGTCTTGCACTTGTTTATTTGAAGTCAAATATCTTCAATTCTATGTGAAATGAGAGGTATTTAGTGTTGAAACTTCTGTTTTCCTATTTTCTGTTTCATTTAAGTGCATGAAACTTATGGCTATGGTGAAGTATGTGATTTAATGTTGAAAAGAAAATTTGATGATTGGAGGTCCTTTTCCCCATTATTTTGTGGATCATGTATTCTGTGTTTAGGATGCATGATATTAACCTTTTGGATCTAGTTTTTTTTCTCTCTTGGTAATCTAGTGTTCCATCCTGGTCACCAGTATACTATTCCAATTCCTCTTGCATCAGAAATAATAAATGTTGTAAAAATAATTAAAGAAACAATGATGTCCTTGCTGCTTTCTGTTCATTTTCAGAATGTGATATACTTTCCATGTAGTTTGTGATTGTATTGTACATTTTTTTTTTTGTATATTGTATAACCAAATTTTATCTAACCCCTTCCTCCTGTGTGAAAAAAATTTACTACTATCTAGTATAACAGCTGTACAATACAAGTAGTAAAACAGTTTACATGTAAACCTACAGCTATACAAAGAAAAGAAGCTGTACAATACATTTGTAAACCATACAAGTTAACTGCAGTGTGTATGCTAACGATAAGATGATATTCAACTGCATATTTTTCATGCAGTTATATCTTTTGATTAGCAACTCCTATTTTAACTTTTTGACAAGGTCATTGCTTTTTAAAAAGCAATTCCTCATTTTTCTATTATATTATATCAATTTAGTTATAGCTTATATAGATGTGTCCAACATATGAAGTAGGGTTAATACGCTTGTCTGCGGAACCCTATAAACATCTACATGATACAGTTTCTTTGGGACATTGTGGATTTTTGCTCGCATTAAAGTGAAACATTTCATTTTTGCTTCATATGCTTACCACCTTATGATAATATTTTATTTATTTCATAGCAAATATTTCGTCTATAGTCAGCTTTAATTGGGGTAATTTTTCTTTTAAAGCATGTACTTGCCATTTTTTGTGTCTCTAGAAAATTCTGACGTCTTGTGTATTTTCCTCTTTTAAAGGGGTCAAGCATGGTGAATTGCTTTTTGGACGAAATAAACTATTGTCTCTTATGGTTGGGAAGAGTAAACCTTCACGAACTGGAGGTATTATATTGTTCAAATTTCTTAATCCAATAAAAACTTATTTGTTGTCTTTGTGTGTGTAAAATGGCCAAGGGGTTGCAGAGGGATATAGGGCAAGTCATACTTTAAAATTGTGTCTGAAGACCCATGTAACAAAAAAAAAAAAAAGAAAAAATTGGAAAAGAAAGATGCAACACCATTTGTTTCTACTTAACCTTTTACAGGATACTGTTGTTTCTTGGCCTCTTTCTGGTTTTTAAATCACATCTTGATTTTTGAGAGTTCCTTAGTTTGTTATGCTAAGAGATTGGTTTTCCTGTTTTTGAGTGGGTGTTCTTTCCTTCTTTATCGTGGTTGTTCTGTTTTAGGAGGATTCCTGACCATCTCATCTTTTTTTCTTTCGTAAGAAACTCAAGTGTTGGATTTCCTTAAAGCTGATCGACCAAATAAATGAGATTCTTAATACATAACATGATATGTTGGGTATTCTTATCTTTGAAAAATAAGTGATACTGAACTAATTTGATGTGGAGTAATTTCAGTTTTGATTATTGTTTTAGGGTATCCATGACCTAATTACTTGTGAATTGCAATGCTTTCAGGATCTAAGAAGCAGATCAAGAAGATCTTGAAATATGTTATTCAATTATATTCCTCCTTTTCTTCAGAAATTGTTTCTGTGCTGTTGGAGTATCTTTTGAAAGCTTTAAGTTCCTCAGAGTTGGAAGAGAATGCAGATGATGTTTCTATTGGTCCAACCACCGAGAAGGTTTTGGCTGATTGGAAGCTTGTCATACTTAAATTGTGCAATAAGGAACCAGAATTACTTCTGAATCTTCTTAAGGAAGTCCTTGATATGATTGAGACTCAGGAAGATATAAAGCACGAAGGTTGGTTGCATTTTTTTCCTTGTACAGCACCCCTTTTCATTATGTAGAGTTTCTGGTTGAAGTTTAGTATCTGTTGGTTTTGGGGTACTTGGGATGTACCATTCCTCTGTGCTTTTCTTCTTTGATGCCATGTTCAGTTACTTATTAAATGCCATATACTTTCTAGGGCTTTTGCAATGTACTACTGATGGAAATGCCTTTTTTAATGGGTTCCCTTAGGTATAGCTTCCGCCTTAAGTCCACAAGAAGTCAGATATTGAGTCATTTTTTTTGTCCTTCATTTTGGTTTGGGTGTCTGTTCTTTTACTTTGATAGCACTTGACTTTAACTGGCTTAGTTTCTTCAATTGATCTCAAATCGTGCCATTTTTTTTAAAACACTCGCAGATAACCCAAATATGGGCATTTTACAATCAAGGACAGACTTTCGGCTTTCTTCTTTGTTTGCATGGCTTGTCGGAATTCTCAGTAGAGTTCCTTCTGCGGCAGCAAATATGCCAAAAGGAGTTTTGCTTGAACTTCTTCGTAGATGTCTTCTAACATCACAACTTTTCAACAAGCAGCTCATGGATTCAGCACTTCAGCTTACAGAACTGATGGATGATAACTACTTGATGGAGAAAGCTCAAAAGTTCTCTCAGATTAATTTGTCCAATTTAGAGCATGCAGATGATCAAAACTCTTTATTAACTTCAAATAACATTTTCCAATTCGAGGAATCTATACAAGAAGCAGCTAAAAAGCTAGAGTTAGTCAAGCATCAGGTTATGAAAAATAAAAAACCAAAGGCTGTGGATTGTGACACTCAAAAATCACAGACATGGACCTTAGCAAAATCATGGAACCCGTGTCCAATTGGAATGTTGCCCCGAGCTGTTGGGTCATCCGGCCGTCTTCCCGTTCTTGACATTATCAGTAATGAAAAACAGAATCAAGTATCATCTGGTTGTCTTCCCGATGTTGACATTATTAACGACGAAGAACAAGATGAAGTTTGTGAAAAGGAAGAGAATTGGAAATTGACCCCACAAGGTGCCAAGAGAGATGCCACAATAGACCTTCTGCAACTTGATAATTCAACTGTTAAGAAGATGAAAAAGACCGAAGAATTTAGTGAATTAAACATTGAATTACCACTGCAAGCGGACAAAGGATGTCTCGTAGTAGGCGGAGTTTGGAAGAAACTTACAGAGGAAGAGCTCCCAGTCATTGAATCTTCTGTTAGTATTTTAGTTTAATTTTTAGTTTAAGATTGAATTCATGATATGTTAGTTATCTGTATCCTCATCTGTTTATTTCATGAACATAAGAGAATCATCACGTAGCTTAATTACCTGCACCGCATTCATGCATACAACTGGAATTTCATTCTACATTCTTTTTCCCATGCTCCGTTTTCAGTTTTTGGTGAGTGCATCTTCAATCGGTTGCAGTTGGACGCCAACTCTGTATCGTAGTAGAGAAAAGTCCAGCAGGGGCGACCTGAGAACACATGAGCTGAGTTTTGTGAATATGTTTCATGTGATCTCAGGACGACCCTGTAGAACCTCACTACCTCAACATATTTGGGAAATGTCTTTACCTTAAACGGCAACATTAAACTTTGATTTATGTTTTTATCAAATTCAGTGAATGAATATATAGCCTTAAGCTACCCTGGTACTGCAAGGCTTGAATGTACTACACCGAAGTACTACTTCTCATAAAAATTAAGGGGTTGTGTTAGAGTACAACGTTGTACTACTCGTTTTCTCACATAGTTCAAACGGGTTGTAGTACTACAACTTCCCGTTGCCCACACGTCAATACCAAGTTGTTTCTAACATTACAGAGGTTTGATAACAGATATTGAACTCAATGTGTAGATTTTAATTTCTGTTTTGCCCACACTCGTTTATCTGGATGTGATTAGGTGCACAAGAATATAATTTCACTTTTAATAAAGTTAGCATTTGTATTAACAGGAACCGACTAGTTTATCATATATTATATTATACAGATATTCTAAATGTAGATAGAACTTCAAATAGAAAAATGTTTAAACAAAAATATTTTAAATTATAAAGTTATGATGTACCTATATTTCAATTTGGGTCATGTATCCGTGTCTGACACGTATCGTGTCCGATACTTTAACGATACTTATGAAGTATCTAATTTATAAAGTCGTAGTATACTACAATAAAATATTTAAATAGTGATCAATTTTAGTGACAAAAAATAATTAGTTAGTATATAGTGACCAAATTGACAACTAAAATAGTTCCAAAAAATTATAATTGGTATTTAAATTAATAATTAAAATAGTTTCAATTATGAATTGATTTTTAAATTGGTTACTAACATTAGTTACCAAGTTTCGACTACCAAAATAATTGGTCTCTAATTAGGAAATTTGGATTCACAGATTAACAATCATATATTTATTATGTTTATGTTTGTAAGAATTATTGTACACTTTTTAATATTTATATATCATGTATCTATCATATATCTATTCTATTATTTTGAAAATAAACGTATTAGATATGTTATATCGGATACACATATCGTATATGTGCATTATAGATAGAAAGTGAATTCAGGTAGAATTTAAGGGATTATACTAAAGAAAAACATGCGTAATTTTTTAATAGATAATTGATTAAAATTAAGTCATTTTTAAGATAATGTAATCTAATTTAATGTAAAAGAGTACATCAATTAATCCGAAAACAATAGTTAATGAGTCGTTACAAGAATCCTTACCATTTAAAATAACTTTTTATTGCAAATCTTAAGAGTTTCTTAAAATTGAAAAAAAAAACTCTCTTCAACGTAAGGGAATTTATGTTTGTGGAATTCAATTAAAATTTTACTTAAAAAGAATAAAAAATCAATGCATCATATTTATATTAATCGTGATGATTATGTAGTACACAATGGTGGATAACGAAGAACATATAAAAAAAAAGTCGTAAGGAAAGGATCTTAATGTTTTATCACAATACTTAACCATTCATTTCTGTTAATTGTCATCACTTTTTTTCTTTAATATGTTTGGAAAAGTTAGTGAAGAAAAGGAAAAAGAAAAGGAGTCAAATGTTTGATGTGTAGTCTAGCCCAAACCAAAAGAAGAAAAATAAAAAATCCTTGGCATGGGAGCAAAATTCGAACAATCGATAATCACGAGGAATTAAAATGGCATGCATACTTTCCATTGCAGAAATGCATTACTGCAGCACTTTGACTGTCACGAGGAAAAAACAAAAAACAAAAGGGCAATTGGTAAAGATTAGAGAACAAAATGTATGCATGCAGACATGGAAGAGAGTGAAAGGTTTGGTTGGAAAAAAAGCCTATGAAATTGCCCTTTCCATTCACTTTTAAATACACCACCATGCTTCATTTTTTCTAATGCTTTCTTCTCTCTGCACACTACTGCTTGACCTAAATTGTTGTCTTTCCTAGGTACAAAGACACACCATTCTCCTCTCTCTCTCTCTCTCTCTCTCTCTCTCTCTCTCTTTCTCTCCACTAACCATCACTTTTTCACCTTTTCTATGCCCTCTCCAAATAACAAAGTTCTTCAGAGAAAAAGAGAAAGAAAAACTGTTACTTGCTGCTTCTGACAATTCCTTGTTCATATTCTAAAACAAAACAACTTTCACTAAACAACAGTAACATTTTAAACTTACGTTAATCTCAGCTCAGTCTCAGTTTCATCATTTATTTTTCTCACACCTTAGACTCATTCACCCATCGACAATTATCCATATATAGATACAAATCTCATCTTACAAATTGATTCTGTATAGTTAAGTTAGGTTTAAAGCTCCGATCGTAACATTTATGACCGTGTTTACGTGAATTCTGCAGCTGAGAAATACAAATAAAGTGTTAAATATGGGACCCTTGATAATGAAAAAGAGAGAGATACATAGTGTAAACGTAACCACACTTGAGAGACAAATGCTCGAGGGGTAATGATGCAAAAATCCAAGTAATAGGAGCAATTACTTTACATATAAATGGTTGAGAGACTAAAGCTTGGTAGCATTGTCCTCCGCATGTGAATTTTCATCATTTGGCTGAGATGTGGTGGTGAATTCTTCATCCACTGATGATGAGCCACTCCATAGAAGGAATCACATATATCATTCATATGACTTTATTAAGGTAGAAACATCAACTCAACCCTCCCACTAAGATTTTCTTTTCAAAAGAAAAAAAAAAACAAATTTTGTTCCACTATCAGTATAACATGATATAATCATTTTTCATTCCATATATGCATTCTGTTTTCTGCACTTCTTAGATAATGTTTATCTTAGTAACCTCTCCAGAAAAAGAAAATGAAACTTTGATAAGATATTCAAAATTTCATAATGTCAAAGTGTGTATGTGTGTATATAAGATATATATCTTAAGTCTCTTATCTTAACTACTGTAAACTGCTGTTGGTCTTCATTCTTCTTGTACTAGTTCTGAAGTTTATTGCAACAGTGAAAACAATAGATATGATTCACTTTCTCAGAAAACAATTGATCTCGTAATCCACATAGATATGAAAACATCTCTTTCAAAATCATGACATAGTTTTTATTTTGTTTAGTTTAATTGAAGATTTGAAATAATAATACAGTAAGTTCAGTATTTAATATGCTTGGAACCAACCAGATCCCACTCATAAATGACGTGCGGAGCTGTTAAGGTATCATAGTTAGGATCAACTATGGCATCTAATTTGTATGGAATTCTATCCGAGTAAGAAAATGTCTCATTAATAATTAATTTTAGTGGTTAAAACCTTGATAATTAATGTTTAACGACCAATTTCTTTTGATAGCTAAAATCTTGATAGCTAAATTTAAAAATCAATTTGAAGACTAGTTATAATTTTTTATTCATAATAGTAGTTATTTTAATAATTAATAACTTTTTATTTTTGTAAATTGGTCATTATAATGACTAGCAACGTTTGGTCACTAAAATTAAAATTAGTTGTTAATAAGACTTATTCTTATAATGTTTTGACTCTTTAGCGATGTAGAATTATTATGAGATATCATCATTAGGGTCAATTACAACATCTAATATGAGGTATTGTACATTTAGAGAGATTTGAAACTCCATTATACTTTTATCTTTAAGAAGTAGTTCAAAGGTTTGAAGAAGGAAAAATATTTAAAATGCTCTTAACCTCAACTCACGAGACAATCAATGGAGTGTACCGGAATCCAACCAACTCTAAACAAAAACATATTTTGGGGCTAATAAGGTTTTTTATGCATTAAGTTGATGGTTATAGCTATCTTCCGCTTTTTCTTTGTACGGGTTGTTTATCCCCTCCATTAAAGGTACAATTGTGGGTGCATGTTGTCGGACTTCAATTTCTCATTTTACAAAATAAAATGACTTTCTTAGAACTCTGCAACACTAACTTCAATAGTCTTCACCAAAGAATTAGTGTTTAACTTATGGTTTAGAGACATTTTCAGTGTAAAAGCAGAAAAGAAAGTTGGATGGTTGGTTTTCAAAACACTTCAACTTCCAAAGAACTCTCACACTCTTTCTCTCTCTCATACACACAGTTTCTGTTCTTCAAATTTCAAGAGCGCAATCATGGAATTTAATTAACCTGGGTGTTAACTTTTACAAAACCTCTAAGCTTTCAAACCTTCCCTTTTTGTTAATTAATCCAATAATAGTGACTTTTGGAGGCATCTTCTGTACATTAATTTAGTTGCAACATGCTGATACTCACATGTTATGCATTTAGATTTGTGCATGATACATAAAAGACAAAACCCTCTCTCTCTTTCTCTTTAAAAAGGCATGCAGTGGGTCACATGGATGGAGATGGATCATGTGATGCAACAACATACATTGCCCATTTCTACTGGAAACTCTAGGTGTACGTTGTTGGTAACATTAACTTGTAAATATTATTATTAGAATCTTCTCCTTATTCAAACATTATTTGAAGCTTTCAGATTCTTTGTTAGCAGTGATATGCAGGCATTTTAGAGGCTTCCTAATCACACATTGACCACCAAACAGTATCCAAAAATTCAAGACTCAAAAGCATTGTTACAACTCACACTACTTAATTTCAACAGATACATTTTCAAAGTAATAAAAGTGAGAAAGAAGAGAAGAATGTGGGAAGAAAGAAAGAAAGAAAGAAAGAAAGTAGAAAGAGAGTGATATGAATGTGACCTCTCCAACAATGGAATCTAGAGCTAGAAGGTTGTGCACAAGATCATTTTCTTCCTTCTCTCATGCATATGTGATTAGAGATGCAGCATTGAAAATTGAAATATATATATATATATATGTATATGTACATACCTTATCTAGTCAAATGACAGAAGATTCACTCATAATAATTGTGCAGTGTATATATAAATACATTATTCCATGATTGATGAGAGTAGAAGGAGCTACTTCTTCTGTATGTGTAGGTCACGGGTGTGCTTTGGATTGTACAAAAATGAATAAAGGTCAGAATGTTCTACCTTGAAAACTAGGTACAAAGCACTTTGAGAGTTACAATTATATAATAACCTCATTTTCTATATCATGTTCTATATTTATGTACAGGAGCCAAACTTTGACGTATAGCTGTAGTGGGAAAAGATTTTAAATGGTCACCCTCGTGATCACAACCCAACAGTGATCCCCACAAATATCCCTATGAAATAAGAAAAAGGTTTTTCTTTAGAAAATAAAGGGTGGAATGGAATGGATATGATAGCTGAGAAAAAGGGAAATTACAACCACATAATTCTTCAACAGTGTTTATCTTTTCTGGTTTCTGAGACACTTTTCTCATGCTGCAAATCAAAAAGTCATGATTTGGGTGATCTAAGAAAGTTTCTATCCCATCAATCCTTATTAGCACTTTATTTGAATGAGATTGTTGTGAGATTAACTTGTGTGTAATTCTTGTTATGGATAACAATATCTGATGATGATGATAAATAAAGAACAGTGCTATATATGCATAAAGATAGTTCATTTAACTTTTAGTATTTGAAGTAGAATTTATCCTAATTGATCCCATGAAAGAATCATTCATTATTCAAAAACAAAAGGGTGGATGGAGATTATACAAAGGTGGGAACCTATCTGATTAAAATTGAATACAGAAAAAACCAGTTCAATTAACATTCAAAAAGCTTGAGAAGAGTTGAGAATATCTCCTCTTTTATTGGACAAAAAAATATGCAGCACTGCAGGCTTTGGTTCTAGTTTCCAAGTAAAGACGAAGGTGGAGGAGAGGAGGGACCAACAAATTGAACAACTTCTGACATTGATATAATAGTGGGCCAATGAATATACATAAAAGTAAGCATATTTTCTTTTTAATTTCGAGGACTATCACAACCTTCCAAGTTTCAGTTCCACACAATAGTGTGTGTCACACAGACAAAAATACTTAAAATATCACCTTCCAATTTTAATTATTATTCTAGGAATTTGCGGAGGACATGAGATCTTTGTATCCACAGAAAAAAAGATCACTGTATTATTATGCAGCCTTCAAACTTTTTTAACTTCAAACTCAAATGAACTCATCTTGCAACCCATCTCAGTACATTTTTAAGTTTTGATTAATATACCCTCTTGCACCTTCTCTCCAAATTTTGGAGAATATTATATATATATCCCACTGGTATGACTCCAAATAAAAATAGAAAGTAGCTCACATCTCTAGAAGCATCACACTGCATCCAAGAGAACAATCAATAGCTAATTAATAGCTCATTGGATCTTATTATAGCTTATCCTAGAAAAAAACATTGTTTTTACTGACATGGTCATATGCTTCTTAAAGTTAGTAAACTAACTACACACATGATAGAGGGGTTCGGACAGAGAATAGTTATTTAAGTAAATATGTCATATGTTTCTGTTTCATGGAGTTGTAAAACTATGAGTAATGATAGTTGCATATGTGCTTAGTGTACACTTTGTTAGCATCACATCATGTTGTTTATTATACTTTTTCTTCTGTGTCTGTTAATCTCTCTTTAGGGTCTAATAGCATAGTAGCACATAAGTATGCATGCATCATATAATGTGAGAGAGAGAGAGAGGTTCTTTAAAACTTGGTGGTGTGTGGTAAAAGTGAATGAAGAGAAGAAGAGCTCCAAAGCATAGTATTGGAAGCAGTGATGGCTTTCACACTAGAGAGGTGTGAAGATAGCATGGTGTTCACCATGGAGTCTCAGAAATCTGTGCCTGCTCCATTTCTGACAAAAACATACCAACTTGTTGATGATCCTCGCACTGACCACATTGTGTCTTGGGGTGATGATGAAACCACTTTTGTTGTGAGAAGACCCCCAGAGTTTGCTAGAGATCTTCTTCCAAACTATTTCAAGCACAACAACTTCTCAAGCTTTGTTAGACAGCTAAATACCTATGTGAGAATAATGTCTTGTCTTCTGCATATATGCACACAACTTCTTTGTTCTATATATATATATATATATATATATATATATATATATATATATATATATATATATATATATCCTTCACCATTGCTTTTGTGCTATCTTCTGATAAATTCAGATTTCCTGCAAGACAATTTTTCACCCCTATTGAGTTAGATTTCTCCATCTACATTTCTTGACAAAGTTACTGATTCAGCATAAAACCTTAAAAGTACTATGGTCTTGTCTTCACTATTTGAACTAACAAGGCTAAGTTATGATTGCCTAGCTAGCTAACCACACAAGCTTCATGGTTGACTTATGTTTGTAAAACTGCACATATGTATCTATATCTATATCTATATATTTATGTTTCCTCTTTTTGCAGGGTTTCAAGAAGGTAGCTGCTGATAGATGGGAGTTTGCAAATGAATACTTCAGAAAAGGATCTAAGCACCTTCTATGTGAAATCCACAGGAGGAAAGCCCCTCACCCTTATCAACAACATTACCATATGCATGACCAACCACCACAGCTTCTTCAGCCAGATGAGAATCTGTGTTGGATTGATACTCCTCCATTACCATCTCCCAAGCCAGGGAATGATATCTTAACAGCACTTTCTGAGGACAACCAGAGACTGAGGAGAAAGAACTTCATGCTGTTATCAGAACTCACCCACATGAAGAATCTATACAATGACATCATATATTTCATACAAAATCATGTAAGTCCTGCTTCCTATGAACAAAGAAGCAGCAGTGCTATTCTGAAGCTGGTAGAATTGGATTCATCACCTCATCAGTCTCCAAATTTTATTAGACCAGTTAAGAGCCATATCATGGAAAAGTCTTTGGTAAGTTCTTCTAGTGATGAGCCTAATAGTTCTGTGAAGCTCTTTGGGGTTCCTCTATGTGGCAAAAAAAGATTGCACCCAGGTAACCTTGATCAACAAGAATAGTATGAAGTTCTTAGTCAGAAAGAACTGAATTCACATTATGTTTATCAGCTTTTATTGAACAACTCTCACTGATTTTTCTGACATTTGAAGAGAGGCATGTATAGAAGAGGCTTGTGTTCAGATTAGCTAGACTTGTTTCCTTAGAACTTTCTTCTAGATTCTATGTTTCTGAAAGAAAAAAGAGAACAGTTGTTTGCTTATTTTATAGTCCAAAAATAAAATAGCTTGTTAGTTAATTACCCTTTTTATCATTAATTTCTTTCATTAGTTCCTTATTTTATACATAACACGTTATTTAGCAAAGAACCAATTCCAAGACTTCCTCAAAGAAAGGATCCAAAGTAGTGATTACAAAATGACAACTGTTCCTGTCAATACTTCAATACTCATTTTATAGTACTGCTTCTCTCAGAATACACGTTTGAATTGGGAATATTATTAAAAATGGACAACAGCATATTTTAACTATATTTTCAAAAAATATAAAATAAAAAGTGAAATATAAAATGATTGTACCTAAGAATATGTATATATATATTGTCACAACATCTTTTACGATTTATAAGAAAAGGGGTCAGAAAAAAAAATCTTGAGAAAAAATATTTTTTTTGTGAAAAAAAAAGGTAAAAATTTGAGTTGTGAAGGAATATTCTAAGAATGCCATTTACTTATACTAAAAATTTAGGATGAGAGGATGATATTTCAGTATAAGACTCTATAGTTTTGTACATTAGTTTGGCGAAAATGATGAAACTTGTAAGATGATATTTAATATTATTTTACTTTATTTTATTTAAATTAATAATATTTTATCGGGATGTTATAAAATTTAGATAAAGTTTAAAGACAAATATATTTAATGATTTAAAATAGGAATCCAGTCTTTCTGATGCTCATGAATATGTTCCTAAAGTTTATTCAAACTTTTAAATAAATTTAAATAATTTAATGAAGGTTAAAGATTTAAAGATTAATTTGTTTAAATTCAATAAAGGGAATAAGTTATATAATGATTTAACGAAAGAAACTCCGAAAGAATAGACTTCATATACGGAATACAGATTCAAACATAATTTTATTTTAAGAATAAATGGTGGGTTGTCTAAATTTGGTAAAAAAATGTTTTTAAATATATTAATATTTCAAAATTAAAATGATTACATATTAATGGTACAATTTATTGATCTTATATACAGTATTTTATACTATATGGTCATGTATTTATATTGATATTATTTAATTAAAAATACATTAAAATGTATAAGAATAACTATAACTATTATTTTAGCCTTTTGCGCATAATATGCATGGGTAAACTACAGTTTTAGTTTTCTGAAAGTATAAGATATTATCACATTTATATCTAAATTTTTTTCTGAAATATACTTAACTATTGTGATTTTAGTTCTTAAACTTAATTATCTTAGTATTATTTTAATCCTCATCATTTAAATTATACTACTTTTTGAATCTTAGTGAACTGAAATTAATGAACTCAAGCTAGGGAAACCAAACGCATGCATGAATACTCCTTTTGGATCTTCAAGCTACAAATTCAAGCCCAATTCCAACCCAGCCCAACCCCTCCATCAACGGATTTCTTGTGCAAAAACTTGGATTTTTGCTTCCTGCACCCCATGATTAGTTCTTGCACCTCTATGACTAGAATACCCTCTCCACCATATCATCATCGTTGTGCTGGAAGATATAGGACGAACACACGATTGAGAGGGGGAGAGATGCGACACAAGGGAAAAAAATTGTCATTTTACAAATAAGGTGAAAAAAATCATTCTGTGGGTGCAGAAAGAAAAAGTCAAAAATTGGATCAAGAAAAAAAAAATATAGAGAGCTACTAAAAGAACAAACTTCTTCCTGCACTCCAAACGTTTCTCTTATACCAACAAATATTTGGAGTGTTTCTACACCTCAAACGTTTCTCCTGTATCAGAAAACAAACGTTTGGAGTGCAGAAAGAAAGAAGCTTCCTTACAATCATCTAGAAATGAAGTTGACTGTTTTGGCATCTGGTTCAAATTGATAGAGAAGAAAAGAGATAATTTTTTATGGAGAAAAATGTGTGGGGTAGGTGAGCTCAAAGGTGGTGGGGCTTTGATGGATCACATGTTCAAACTTTAGGGAACAACTACCAAAAGCTTGTTTGCCTTGGTGCAAATATCAATCTAATTAACCAAACACAGTATTATGCTTAAATCATCATCAATAAATGAAAACAAACAAAATTTGTTCACCCCATTTACTTCACAGTTAAAAACAACTTTTTCAGACATTATTGTGAGTTTTGAATTTGGCCTTTTGTTGTAATGTTCATTCAGATAAGGTTTTGCACTTCCTTTTTTGCTCTCCAATCATAACTCAAACCAAATAGATTAATCCTTTGAGTAAATCCAAAACACCCACTCAATGATCCATGAAAGTTCAAAGTTGTATTCAATTTTACTATTTGTGCTGTCACAACCCACTCAAAGGGTTCATTCCCTAATGTGCTAAGTGACTTCACCCATTGCAGGGGCAATTTTCTAACTATGCTTTCCTTCACCCACGTTGCCCACTTCACAGACCCAAGAAAAAATGTTACTTTTTTAATGTCTCAATCTTTTAAGGTGCCCTTATCCACCATTGCTCTTCAATTCCTCACAAAATGACTTCACTCTCAATCCAATCCCAATTGTTGACCTCACCAAAAATGAATTTTTTTTTTCAGTTTTCTTGTATTATTTATCTGATATACCTTTAAAATACATTTATAATCATTGATTTTAAATTTTAAAATATATTCAAAAGATTTTTAAAATATTATATAATGTTTAACAGAAAACAACACCAAAAAAAAAATAGAAATGAACTCGACCTCACCACTCAAACAATGTTGAAAATCTAAGTATGAGTCTAAGTTTCATATTAAGTAAAAATGAGAGAATTGAACATTATATAAAAATAAAAATTTATAAATCTATTGTCTTAAAATTTTGAACTGAGAATAATATTAATCCTTACACTCTAAACCAGAATGAAACAAACATAGGAGGCAAAACGAACCAGTCCGACCCGTTTTTGCCCGGCCCGCCAAAAATGGGTAGGATCGAACTGACTCGCTACCAATAAACGGACTGGATATTATAACATGTCCCGTCTTAGGGCGGGCCCGTTAGCCCGCCTCTTTTTTTTTTAATTTTTTTTTTACTTTTTTTAACTTTTTAAAAGATTTTGTTTATAAATCTATTTTATATATGTAATTTATTTATATAATATAAAAAAGTATTATTTTTTAATTATTTTTAATTTTAAACATAAAAAAAATAGGTGGGCAGGCCAGGCAGACTGACCCGTTTTGACCCGATAAACTAGCGGGTTAAGTGGACCGGATTACAGCTGGTTAACGAGTTGAAAATTCCAATCCAACCTGCCCTTTTCTTGGTGGGCTAGCGAACTAACCTAGCGAATCTCACATCTCTAAACAGACATAACATACTCACTTTTGTTTTGTTTAAGTGTTTGGCATTTTTGGAATCTCTTAAACTCATAATGCTTCCTCATTGTACTCTTTACGAAGAATGAGAAGCTTATGTTATAGTACAATTGTGTATCATTTCCACTTTTGATTTTCCATTGTTACATAATTATGAGCACTATCATTATTAGCACAAAGTCATTGATTACTGTTATCATTTGACTTTAAAAGTTTTCATAACTTAATCGTTGATTTTTAAATTTTTTTTTCTAGTTAGAGAATTAAGAAAAATCATAATATTACTCATAGTCTTTTCACTAACAAATAGTTTATGGATTGAGATGTTAGTGAGGAATTGTCAACATTCTATCATAGCGTATATAACAAGGATGATAGCTATTGCTTATGCAAAAAAACAAAAATAAATTACATTTCTAATATGAATTATTTATCAATTTGTATTGATGTATAATTTCTAAATGAAACTTTATTTGATTTTTCTTTTCAACCTGATAATTTGATTGTTTATGTAAAATATGCAATGTCCTTTTCATTTTGGTAACCATTTGATTGGCAATTATATACACTTGTTTATTTATTTATTTATTTATGTTATTACTTTTTCTTTATTTTCAAAGAAAACAAAATTATCTTTCTTAAACTGTATCAAATAACACTCGCCTCTCTTTTAATTTTAAAATAAACACTCATATATTTAATATTATTAATAAAATAATATTTATAGTTCTTAACATTAAATGGATTTTTTTTAGAAAACTTATTTTTCTATTTTGTTAAAGTGACACTCTCATTATTTGCATATATCAAATCGATTAAATGTTAAATAGAAAATTATGAAAAATATTTTAAAATTTGCATACTTTAATTATAAATAAATTGTTCTCATCTTGTTAATAAAAAAATTAATAATACTTTACAAATTAGTCGACTTTTTTTTTTATAAAAAGTTATATTTAAATGTAAGAAGATGAATACTTTTATTTTTTATTTTTTTGATTACAAATATAAGATAGATTAATATATATATTGAAAAAATATAAGTTTATTAAAAATATAAGAAAGGTTATATATTTATATTTAGAATCAGTGTAATGTGAATTATTTGGCATAGCATCAAAGAAAATAAGTGTCCTCTCTTTTTATTTAAAAAAAAAATTGTTAGTCTTATTTTCATGATGCCATGAATAAGATATGGCAAAGAAAAGTGCTTGTCTTATATTCTAAATTTTGTTTTACTAGTGATTAGGCTTTTAATTAAACTATCAAAAGAAATAAGTTGGATGATGAACAAGTCCTATTCCTAAGTTAAAAAAGTTTAAATATTGGTAAAAGTGACTATTAAAAAATCTCATGATCGTGATAACATTAAAAAATAGTTTCCAAACAACTTGCATGTGCAAATAGTTTCTTCAAAGATACAATATATAAGAACATTTTAATTCGAAAAATAAATAGGTTAAGCCAGCTTAAAATAAATTTAATGATGAAAAGAAAAAAAAAATTTAAGGTTCAATTTCAGTGGGTTAAATTAGATTTTCAAGTGTCAAGATTGAACATGCAAAAAGAAGAAAGAAACAAAGTTATCATTCTTGAAGGTATAATAACTTTGATAGGGGAAATATCCAGAAGCTATCTAATATTGAAAGCCAAAAGAAAAAATATATAGAAAAATTAAAATAAGAAAAACCCTAATGAATGATCTCCACCATGGACCAGAAAGAAAGTATAGTGAGTGATGCTTAAAATTATAGCTATGCTAAACCTAAACCTAAGCCTATAAATCTAGCCCTATTCTACCTAAATAATTATACCTTGTGTTATTATTAAATTAAAGTGAACTTATTGTGCATTTTTTTACAATGATAACGATTGTTGCTCCATATATCAACCATATTATTCAAGGACCAATATCACACATACATGTCAATACTTTACACCTTTCATATCTCATGCATCATAAACCAATGACATGATCACAATATTTTATAGTGTCAAACTAACACATGAATAATATTGCATTTATCGATATATTTAGGAGATATCTTAACACTATCTACACTATTCTTTTCTAATTCTTAAATGTTCTTACGAGATTATGTTTGTATTTTCATATATAAATTAATATAAGTTTTTATTAAATATAATTAAAAATTTTGAATTTAAGTTTTTCATTGAACAAAAGGTAAAAGAGTTTTTCATTGAGTAAAAATAAAAGATTTCAGTATTTTAGAAAAAAAAAATTTATAAATATATTATTGTTTTAGTATATTTAATAAGTCTCATATCATTTAAGAATTGAGATTAAGAGAACAGTTTAAATATTTATTCAATCCTTTATATTCATATTATTTTTTAAAAACAAAATTGTGACAGAAGAGAATATTTTTCAAAATGTAATTATTATTTCTACAATAATGTCAAACCAAACGAAAATTCAGATGTGATCATAAATTTTATAATTAAAATATAAAGATTTGAACACGAGAAAAAAACTTATTATTGGATCCAATACTTTATTAATACGTTGATATTTTTATTTTAAAGTGGGTTAAGAATAAAATTTATATAAAATTTGAGTTCACTTGAAAGTTATATGATGTTCATGCACTTTGGGAATCTCAATAATAATGCATTCTTCTCTCTCTATATGCAGAAAGAATTGCGTTATGGAATATGGTGAGGTGATGGACCACCCAAGACATCAATCACAATATCAATATCAATATCACCAAACTTTGAGAGTGAGAGCACCAATAATTCAATATTTTCTCTTTCTAAAATCATTAAATTTAAAATATTAAATCTTTGGGAAGGGAGAAACACACCATGATCTTCTGTATTTATTAAAATTAAATAAATAATAGAGAGTTAGACAATACAAGTAATTATTTTATGAATTGATCTCCATGCACCTATTTCATAATTAGAATTGGAATTATAAAGTATTTGCTTTAAAAAATATAAATGGTTATCTCGTGTTAATCGGTGTTAGTATTACTTTAAAATTAAAATAAAAAATAAATTGATCCAAGCTTAAAAAAATTAAAAAGAGACTTAGTCCACTGAAAGATAACTATAATATTAGGTTCTTCTGCAAATAATATATAATTAAAGCTTATTAGTGATATAGTTTACAACGGCTAACAAAAAAGAGAGAGGGTAGACTATAAGTTTTTTTTTTTTAATACTATTGTTATTGTTACTATAGAAGCTATAGACATCATAAAAATACATTAAATATTGAGAATTTTTGAAGAAAACATTTTATCATAAGTTTTAAATAATCTGTAAAAAACAGTATTAATTTTTAAATGAGAAAATCATGTTTAATTTTTGAATTATAGATTAATAGCGAACTCAATCTTCGTATTAGATTCTTGAAAGAATAATATAACTAATGAAACATATTTATATGTCAATTTCTATTATTTAAAAATTGGCAATTACTCATGTTTTAGAAAAAGAAAAGTGTTTTCCGAGTAATAAATTGTTCAAAACACGTGATGCATTAAATTGACTTACTAATTTTGAACTGACCTCAAACAAGTTTTTTTTTTTTTTTTTTTTTATTTTAAATTTGACTTAGTATTAACGTAATGTTAGTGCAATATGAGTTTATTTTATGGATGAAAAAAGAAAGTTGATTTAGTCTTTATCATGTTTTTTTGTTTAAAAAAAAGAAGTGGTCTAGAGATACACTTAGGGTGTGTTTGTTAACTTGCGTTCAAAAAAGTAAAAGTGACAATGATAAGAGTAATTAAGCAAACGCAAATTCACGTTAGAGTGTGGCGGTTTCGCACCGTCCAATTATCCAAACAAGGAACAAATATTTGAAAAGGTGTGAGATGAGATGTGCGGGAGAAGATGTTTGTTACGGTGGACGCGGGTGCAGAGGATCGGAGCCCTCAGCTGCAGCTTTAACATTAACGAATCTCGTCCTATATACGTTATCCAACGTAGTTGCCTTTTGTAGTCAGACACGTTTCCCTCCAAGTAGAACTTGGAACAACAAAAACAAGTTGTACAAGATTTTGCAGAGATAAATAAATAAAAATAGTACTATTGATAGAAGGGTTTAAAATTCATGGTTTTAATTATGAATAATTTTTTGTGGAAATCCGTGGATGATTGCATGATAAAGGAAGAGCCATAGGTGATGACATGGCTATGTTTAAGAGTAGAAATGTGTTTGGCATCCACAAAAATCTAACGTAACCTCAGCCTCCCATTTCATTATTTGTGCATAAATTACTCTGCCTTTTCCTTTCACTGTCCACCAATTGTTCTCTATATTGCCCCCCCCACACACACACACAACAAGAACAACAACAAGAGGAAAAAGAGAGAGAGAATTGTGTGATTGCATTTGCAGAAGAGAGGATAATAATTGAGGTGAGGTGAAGAATTTGGTGGAGTGAGGGGAGGCCCTACCACCCTTCACCTTCATTATCCTCTTCACCAGAGTCTCTTTTTAATCCTCTTCTTCTGTAACTGTCTATCCATCAATCTTACCCACCATCTCACAGATTGTCCTTTGCCTTCGTTCCATTGTTTTTGTGGATCTTGAGGCTGCTCTGTGGGCCTCTTTCTGCATAACTCCCAACTAGCTAGATCTATTTTATTCTAGCTGCACGCCAATTATATTCCCAGAAGATTTATTCACATACCAATAAGATTTAGAGATTCTGCAGATATACATATAATATATTTATACGTATATATATATACATACATATTTGGTTCTTGTTGCATAGACTCATCTTCCATCTTTTTTTCATTTTCAATTCCATTTCTAGGCGTTATAAACTGCTATCAGATCTTGGTGCCCCCACCTCCATTTTTCTTGCTGTGTTGATGTTCCCATCTTCTGAGGACTACTGTATACAGATTCTTCATTGAATGACAGCTGTTTAGGTTGACTACACGGTTGTGTTGTTGTGTTGTTCTCTCTCTTTATTGAAAGCCAATAAGAGAGAGTTATAATATTCAACTACTGTGGGTTTATTTCCATGGTTCATTCGTGTGGTTGTCTACCTAATTTATTCTGATCTAACTTCGGCCTAGGAGGCCCACCATTGGGTTTTGGTGGGCTTTAATTGAACCAATAAAACCCCCATCTTTAAAAGGTGTTTTCTTTTGAAGGTTCCAATTTGCTTCTTGTGTTTCTTTCCAACAGGGAAGGGAGGGTGTGCCATTAATCTGTGTCAAGTAGTGAGGTTATTTTGGTTTTCCTCTTGATACCCCATTGTTGTTGCACAATTGGCATTAAGGTTGTGTTATCCTATATGCCAAACTCAAACTTCACCTGTGAACCGTGCTAATGCTACTATACTTTATCACCTGCATCTCCTTCTTTCTGTTTCTAAAGCCTATCGTCTCTCTCAAACCACTTCCATCATGGGCTGGTGAGGTCAGGTTGATCTCCCCTTTTTTTTACAAAGACTTGTTAGTGAAGTTCATCTCTAAGCTCTTTAGGAACCAGTTTTGGATTTCTTTTTCTTGTCCAATTCCCACACCAATGTCTCTAGTCAAGAAGACTCTTACTTCCAAGGTGGAGAGTGTTGAAGACTCCCAAAACATGTCAGTGTTGGATTTGCCAGACCTGGTGTTAGAATGCATTCTTGAAAAGCTCCCTCCAGCTCCACTTTGTCAAATGGCTAGTGTTTGCCGCTCCTTGAGGGAGAGGTGTGTGAGTGATCACCTCTGGGAGAGGCACATGAAACAGAAATGGGGTAGAGTTATTGGTGAAGCTGCTTATAGGGAGTGGAAATGGCATGTTGCTTCTAAAGGGAATGCTGAAACTCTTAGATATGGCAGGCAGAGGAGCTTGATGAGGCTTGTGTCCCTTCATTGGCCTTTTTCATGGATGAGAACCAAGGTGGATACAAATAATACTGGCAAAGAGTCAACTTATTTGCCTCCTGATTCACTCATGAGATGGTATCTTGCTCTTGAGACTGGCGACTTCTGGTTTCCTGCTCAGGTCTATAACCGTGAGGTATCTACACTTCTGAATCAACCCTTTTGCGCCTATTCCTTTCCAAAACTTGTATTCTATCATGCCACCCTCAATACTGAATCAAGTTTCCATTTTTATGTTAACTGGAATACAAAGTTATTGTTTTTGTTAGTAACAATTTTTCCTTTCTTTTTTCCTGCAGAATGGCCATGTAGGATTTATGTTATCTTGCTATGATGCTGAACTTAGCTATGATCCTCAAACTGACACCTTCCAAGCCAGGTAATTGGACATGATTCTTGGTGGTTCTATGTTTGTTCCCATCAGCCACTGAAAGAAAAATTCTCTGCATGTTTTGAAGAGTTTCTACAAGGATTATTAAAAAAAGGAAGAAAAATAGGATAGATCTAGTGGCCTAATTATTGATTAATTATCGGTTTCAGGTATCCACCACATGGAAGAAGGGCTGTTGCAGTAGAGCATGGCATTCCATGGGAAAGGCTAAGAGCACCACCTATTGATACTCCTCCACATGATCTTCATGTCTCCGATTGTCTGCATGATTTGCATCCAGGCGATCACGTAGAGATTCAATGGAGAAGGAACAAAGAATTTCCTTATGGTATGTTCTTCTACTTTTACTGTTATTATAGATAGTCTTGTGATTGTTAAGCAAAAACATTAAACAAGAATGACCATGGACAGAAAAATCAAAACTTGATAATACTAATTACTTAATTTTATTTATGGGTCATCGTTTACATTTAATTACCCTTTCTTTGAATAGTTGCGTGATGAAATGCACCTTTATGGCAGGTTGGTGGTATGGTATTGTAGGCCACTTGGAGTTATGCAATGGGAACGAAAGTTACTGCCGCTGTCATAGTAGTGGTGAGTTCATGACTTTTCCTTTTAAATGAATGTGTTTCATCATTAGTTATAATTTCGTGGCTGTGTAGATTTTACCTTCTATCATTCATTTAATCAATGTTCTGTTCCTCAGTTCAAGTTGAACTATTTTCTGAGTAAAGTGGATCAAAATAAGGAGGATGTGATTTAGGGAATGATTGAAAGAATGACTCTAGAATTTAGATGAATTGTGTTGTCTTGGATTCAATTCAACTGAATAATGTTTAAACATTCAAAAAAGGTAACAACAACCCTTGCAGAATTTTGAAGAAAAAGGAATTGAGTGAAGGTTGAAGTATATTGGTTTATGGATTGATGTTTTGAAGTTTTGTTATTTACCATCATTATGTTTTTGATTGTGGAGAACAAATGGTGAAAAGAATGAGTTGAATGTAAAGATCACTATGGCAGACCATACCACAAATTGTGCTAGGTTCCTTTCCTGATAATATATCAAAATTTGGACCACCAGCTATGGTATATGATTGGTCCCCTAGACATATCATGGTCCTCATGTCATAATTCCACCAACACATTGATAACTTATGTCTCAGTGGATACATTCATGGCCAACTATGTTACAATAAACAAAATTAAATTAGTTTCTCTTGTAGGTTCTGTTTTCCTTTTATGTAATGTGGGGATACCAATGTCACTATAAGCTTCAAAAGTTTGCTTCCATTATCTGATACGACCAGAATAATCCACAACCTCTACTTAGCTACCCAATTTGATGTTTCATTTAGCATTCCCTTAACCATGGATAACAGTAGCAATAGGAGAATAATAATAATGCAAAAACACTAACTTCCTGGCCATGATTACACATTGCTTTTAGCTGTTATCTTTCTGACAGAAAACCTTTTTGTGATAAACTCTGTTGTCATTCCTTCATCACTTTGTGCAAGCATGATGACAGTTTTTACACATGTTCCTGTCTGTTTTTGTTTTGGGGTTTTGGACTGGACTATGTGATGCTGTGGACCACACAGCCATACATATATTACCATCAAAAACTTTTCTCCACCAATATTGAAAAAATGGGCCAAAATGAAAACTGCACATGCCAATTCTGTGAGTCATGGCATGAGGGTTTGTATGTTTACATTTCTTTTCTTAGGATTCAAATATGGTTTATTTGATTTGACACTGCATTATGTGTTGGTTGCAGACATGGTGGTGTTAGAGTTCAATCAATACACTTCTGACTCACGGTGGAGGAAGACAACTATCAGTAGAAAAGATCATAGAGAAGAAGGAAATGAAGCAGATGGGTTTTATGGTGGAATCAGAAAGCTTAAGACCGAGGCTGAGATTTCTCTTTGGAAAAGCCTTTGGCCTTCTGAAACCTTGGATTGATCTGATTAATCTTCCACATAGCATTATGGCAAGACTAGCATTCTTATGGAGCATTGGCAGAGCAGGTTCTTCTGAATTAGAGAAAATGGGATATAGGATTCTCATTCAGCCAAATGAGTGTTTGAGACTATCCTATATTCACTTCCCCTTTTTATTGATACATTTTTTTCATGGTCAACTTTAGCCTGTGATTTCAATCAATGTAAATTACTCATTTATGCACTGCTGCTGTAGAATATTCATTCCACAACATATAGAAGATTAAATTAAAACCTATCTGCTTTTTCTCAACTTAGTAAGCGCTGAAATCAGATAACAACATGCCTAAAAAGTTCACTCTCTACGCTAATTGGTTTTTCTTTTGGATATAATTTATGATTGAAATGGAGTTGCATTGCACCTAATATCCATTCAGAGTTTTTGTTTGATGCAAGAAGAAAAAGAGCTACAAAGGGAGTATATAGATTGTTATATATGAACATTCACTTGGGAAAAACTCCAGACAAAAATCGATACACAAAACCAATATCTGAATAACATTGCTATATGTGAACTTCTAATTTCGTCTGGAATAATTAAAATTATTTTCACAAAAATAAAAAAATAGGTTTTGATAAAAAAAAAATTCTTTCAAAATTTTAATTTTCTTTTAAGAAAAATGAAAATAAAAAAGGAAAAAGAAAAGAAATTTTTTATTTATTGTTTGATTTTATTAGTTCCAATTTAGTTTTGACATTTTTAATCTTTTATTTTTTCTTTTATATCTTTATTATTATTTTGTCGGTCCAATACTTTTATATTTTTATTTCTTTCTTTTTTTTATCATATTTATTTTAAATAGAAAAAATAATAATTAGAGAAAATATTTTTTATAATAATTAAAATTAATGTTAATGATGTTGATCGATATCATCGGTTGACTTTCATGTGGAATTACGTTTGGACTGTAGTAAGGTCTCCACATCAACCCATTTCACTCTTCTCATCTCAAATCTCTTTGGAGGTGTTCATGTGCATGGAATTTTCCATCACGTTTTTTTCTTATATATGGGGTGCATTGTTATATGATTTTACCACATTTTAAAAATTTAATTTGCATCCTGGTAATTAGCAAATAAGAGAAATCGATGCACTGTGTTTGTGAATGGATTCACTTTTTACTGTAATGCCTTGATTCTGTATTGATTGTGTGATCCTAATATAATAATATTTTTCATCCTAAATCCACGATGTGGTTCTATTTCTTTCTTACAAATAGTATAATGAAATTAATTTATGTACTAAATGTGGCCCGTTTTGATCTAATATTTTTGGGTATGAGTGGGTTAATGAGTTTTTATGAGAGTAATGATTAAATGAATCTTCCTTTTTCCTACTTCTCATACCATCTTATTTGTCCTGACATATTTAATTTTTTATTTTTTTATAATTTTATTAAAATTTGAATTCATTATTTGGAAGTTCAATGTTGTCATTCACGTGTGTGAAACCCACCACAGACTCATTCCTCATCATCACAGAACCCTTCCCCAAACCCGATTGCATTTTAGTTTTCAAAAACTCCGAAATCCTGAACCTTCAATTACGAATCCTACCCACGTTTGACGAACTCTACTCCGCACACACACGAAACAAAATCTGCTCCCCTCCACCGTGAAAAATCGAAAACCAATCTCTCTTTTCCCTTTCCCTCCATTATCTCCTTGAACTACACAAGAATTGCGAAATCGTCGAACCTAGGGAGGAATCCCACCTGCAAGAAGGGCGAGAAATTCTTGTGTGATTCAAGGAGATAATGGAGGGAAGGGAAAATGAAAAATTAACTTTCGATTTTTCACGGTGGAGGGGAGCAAGTTTTGTTTTGTGTGTGTGGGGGGTTCATCAAACGTGGGTGGGGTTCGTAATTGATGGTTTAGGGTTTAGGGGTTTTTGAAAACTAAAAAGGAGAGAGGGGTTTGGGGGAAGGGTTCTGTAATGGAGAGAAATGAGTTTGGGGGTGGGTTTCACACACGCGCGAGTGACAATATTGAGCTTCTGTATAATGAATTCAAATTTTAATTAAATTATCAAAAAATAGAAAATTAAATATGTAATAGGTAAGGCGGTAAGAGAAGTAGTAAAATAAAGGAGTTATTTGATCATTACTATTTTTATAATTGGAATGTAACCGAATGGAGTGATGTAGCGTGTAATAACCCCATTCCTTCTGTTATTATCTTATTCGGTGCACCCTCACATTCATCGCACATCTTCATATTATTTTCTTTTGTTTTGGCCCTTGTTTATTTCTTGGACCCACACATTTACTCATATACTTCATATTCTTTTCTTTCCACTTTTAATTTTCTCTTAATTTTTTTTTCACACATACATCATTTCTTTTAAAATAATAAAAATATAAAAAATAAAAAAATGAAAAAAACAATTTTCTTTCTTTTCTTCTTGTTGGTATCTATTCGACTGCTTGCGTTACATGACACTCATTTCCAAATATTGATCGAAATTGAGATGGCATAAGCATAGTCAAGTGCAGAACTTTGTTTTCATCATTGTCCACATCTTCGGGTAAATACTTTGATAGATAATTAATTTTAAACTCTTCAACTATATTAGATCAAATAACATTAGCATAGGTTTATCCATCAAACTCCAAAACTCTCCTATTTCCAAATATCCAGCTTTCGTCCATATTTACTTTAACACTTGCATATTGGTCATTGTTAATTCTTTCATCACTGTAAAAAAAAAATAACAAAAAATTCATCAAACATTTTTCCAAATATGTTTTTTCTTGTAGGAGTGGGGAACATCCTTAACGAACCCAAAAATTAAAAAAAAAAAATTTGTTTCTTTCAATTATCTTTTATTCTTATTTCATAGGAAAAACACACATTTCAAAAAATCACATCATTTTACATATTTAATTAAGGGTATTGTCTTCTGATGGACATTGTGAGGTGCAAACACATCTCCTAAGTATAACCGACTCTCGGACCAAAAGTCTAGTTTCTTTAAATCTTTAAGTAAAAACATATTTCCTAAGTCCACGTCCTTCTACGTTCCCATTATGACCGACGTCATTTTTGGAAGCTAAACGTTAACGTTCTTGTAGTGTTTGTAACATCCCTTACTGCTTCCGATAACAACAAAAAATCATTGGTTTAGTGTTTTCATCATGACAAATGGAACCACATTGTTTCTATGGAGTTGTCGCCATAATTTATTCTGGAAAACTACGAAAAAATCAAAAAGATAAGAACAGGGTTTACGAAATCAAATTTTGGGTCGGGAAGTTGATTATATGTAAGGAATGTGTTTACACCCCATAGTGTTTATGTGAAGATGGTACCTTTAATAAAATATGCAAAATGATGTGATTTTTCAAGATGTTTATTTTTCCTATTAAATAAGAACAAAAAATAGTTGGAATGATTCCATAAATTTTTAATTTTTGTAGAGTTTGAATGTTTAACCGTGACTGAGTGACTGTTATATAGGTGCGGAAGGAAATAAGGATATGAAAGTTGGATATTTGGAAATAGAAGAGCTTTGGAGGTGGATGGTTAATCATGTGCCAATGTTATATAGTTCGACTTCTTTTCCAAAACTGTTAACCTTCTTAAAGAACTGTAATGGAAGAAACCCCTTCCATTTGCTTATTCTACATAACGATATGATATAGTTAGAGTTAAAAATGACTAACTTGTCATAGTATTTACCAGAAGATGTGGACAATGATGGAAACAATGTTATGCACGACTTTGCTTATGTCACCTCAATTTCGGTCAGTATTAGATTTAAGAAGGGCAATAGTTCAAATGGGAAGGGAATATGTATGATCACTATTTTATGTTTTCATATTCCTATTCAATCATTTTCCTTTTATTTATCAAAATCTAGTTTTGATTATAAAAAAGAAATGGAGAAAAGATTTCCTTATGCACTAACGAATGTTAGAAACTTGAAGGGAAAGACACCATATGAAGTGTTTTATGAACACAAACTCTTAGCCAAAGAAATCAAAGAATCTGCTAAAAGAATAATAGATTTTGGGATGATTGTCTCAGCTCTAATTTGTATTGTAACATTTGTAGCAGCCCTCACTACTTTAGATAACAACAACAATCATTAGTTCGTTGTCATAGTTTACTTTGGAAAACTATGGAAAAATCGAAAAGATAGGAACAAGGATTACGAAATTGGATTTTGGTTTCTGGAGTTAGTTACGTGTAAGAAATGTGTTTACATTCCATAACGCATATCTTAAGACGAGATAGTACTTTTAATTAAATATTTAGGAATAGAATATTTAACATTGAATGTTATGTAAGTGCAGGAGGAAATACGGAAGAAAGCTGATATTTTGAAATAGAAGAGCTTTGGATATTGATGGTTAAACCTAGGCTAGTGTTATTTTATGCACTTGAATCAAATAACGATGACATGTAATATGACTTCTTTTGCATGGAGGCCAAATACCAACCGTCGTAAAGAACTCAAATGGACAAAACCTCCTACATTTGGTTATTATACGTAGACTATATGATATAGTTGAAGAGTTTGAAATGAATAGTTTGTCATAGTATTTACCCAAAGTTGTGGACAATGATGGAAAAAACATTCTACACTTATTTGTGCTTATACATCAACATCTTAAGCTCTTTTATTTCCAAATATTCAACTTTCATCCATATTTCCATAAGCACTTGCATAACATTTATTGTTAAACCTTCCATCCACACAAAATTAAAAGTAAAAAAAAAATTAATCAAACATTTTTCTAAAAAAGTTTTTTCTTTAAAATTTATGTAACTATGATTTATCATTATATATGAAGATACATAATGGCGAAGTACATCCTTTATAGACTCAAAAATAACAATTATATTTTTGTTTCTTTCAATTTTCAACTTGTTATTATTTCAATGAAAAAAATAAACATTTTGACAAATCATATCATTTTACATATTTATTTTAAGGTATCGTGTTCAAATAGATGCTATGGGAGTGTAAATACATTCCTTACACGTAACCTATTGATGTGACCCCATTAAGGCTCGTAGCTTGGGCCATTGGCTAGACCCATTCCTTTTAATTTTCTTTTAGTTTTAATTAAATAAAAGTTTTTCTAATTTGGTTTGTTTTGTTAATTCACAAAGTTCTGTTATGCAGAGTTGAATTTTAAGCATTCTGTTTGGCTGAATCATAACTGGCCTTTATTGTTGAGTGAAGTTTTGTTGGCGATCTCTAATTCCTTGAGTTAGTATCATGTCGATCTGTTTTTCTACAAGTGCAACATGTGTTTTGGAATTAGTTGTATCTTTGTGCATTGAACTAGTCCTTGATTCCCTACACCTAAAATTTGATTTCTTATGTCTTGTTCTTATATTTTCGATTTTTTTGTAATTTTCCATAATAAATTATGGTGTGGACTCCATACTCTATTTTTTATTTATTTTTGATTTGCTGCCCATTGCAATTTCGCTCGTGAGTTTACCGAAAAGTATAAAATGGAAAAGATGACAACCAATGAGAAAACAACCATGTACGCTCATAAAAAATAAGGTACTAGTCTGGGATGTTAATATGTGGATCAAATCAAGGCGTCGGAGAGACTAAGTTGAACGTAAAGAAACAAGAGTAATAAGAAAACTTCCATTAAAGTCACAAAATAAAAAACCTACTCACTACATAAGAAACCCACTCGGTTGTGATTACAAATATGAGTAAAGACGATGAAAAGCCATGATCATAGCAGTCATGGATATAAACCATAACACGATTCCAATAGTTAAGCGATGATGGAGTGCTATCACAAATTCACTATCTGCAAAACTAGATGTGAGATTTGAAAGAAAAGATGATATATAAACAGAAGAAGACAACAATGAGATTTCATTTATCATGAAGACACTAAAACAATGATGGCTCTTCAACTTCTATTTCCAAGTATTCAGCTTTTGTCATATCTCCTCCAACACTTGTATAATAGACATGTTAAACCTTCCATCCATATAGAAATTAAAAGAAAAATAAAGCCTCATCAATCACTTTTTTAAATATGTTTTTGCTTAAAGATTTACGTAATCTAATTCTTCATTTTTAATAGAGATACGTGGGAGTGAAATACATCTTTGTCGAGGCCAAAAATTAAAAAAATGTATTTATGTCTCTTTCAACTGTCTTTCATTTTTATTTCATGAAAAAACAAATTAACATTTCAAAAAATCACATCATTTTGCATATTTAATTAAAGGTACCATCTTCAAATGGACATAATGAAGGAGTAAACACATTCCCTACATATGCATAATCGACTTCCGGACCCAAAATCTGGTTTCATAAACCATGTTCTTATCTCGTTGGTTTTTCCATAGTTTTTCAAAATAAATTATGGCAGCGACTTCATACTCATTTCTAAATTTTTGTTTTTGATTTGTTGTCCCGTCTCGATTTCGCTTACGATATTACCAAACAATACAAAATGGTTAAGATGAAAATCATTGAGTAAACAACCATGTACGCTCCTAAAAGATATGGTACTAAAGTCTGGGACGATAATATCTAGATCAAATCAGGGTGTCGAAAAAGTTAAAGTTGAAAGAAAATAAACAAGAGTAATGAGAAAACTCCCATTAAAGTCACTATATAAGAAACTCACTCGGTTGTGGTTTCAAATATTAGGAGAGACGATGTAATAAATGCCAAGATCATAGCAGTCGTGGACATGATCGGTAACACGAGACCAATCTTTTGACTAGGATATAGTGTTATCACAAATTCACTATCTACAAATCTCGAAGATGTGAAATTTGATAGGAAAGATAACATAAAGTAGAAGAATACAACGTGATTCCATTTGTCATGATAAAGATATTGAACCAGGATTTGTTCTTGTTACTTGGAGTAGTGAAGGATGCTGCAAATGTTACACTACAACCTAGAGCGGCCATAATCATTCAAGAATTTGTTATTCCTTTAGTAGATTCTTTGATTTTTTTTGGCTAAGAGTTTGTTGTCATTATAAAACACTTTAGTTGGTGTTTTTCCCTTCAAGTTTCTTGCATTCCTTAGTGCAAAACTAGAAGATGTGAGATTTGATAGAAAATATAATATAGAAACAAAAGAAGACAACAATGAGGTTCCATTTGTCATTTTGAAGACACTAAAATAATGAGGGTTCTTGTTACCTGGAGTAGTGAGGGATGCTGCAAATGTTATAGATCAAACCAGGGCTGCAACAATCATCCCAAAATTTGTTATTCCTTTAGCAGATTCTTTCACTTCTTTGGCTAAGAGTTTATGCTATCATAAAATACTTTAGTTGGTGTCTTTCCCTTCAAGTTTTTTACATTCTTTAGTGCATAAAGATATATTTTCTTCACTTCTTGTTTCTGTTTAGGTTTAATTACTCGGATGGTACCCACTTTGATAGGAGTGTGTGAAGTCCATGTTTTGACACGTGGCAATGTCAGTGCCACGTGGCAGGATAATGCCACGTGTGACAATTGTCATTGTACTGATTTCAATTTAATACCCATATGTATCTGGTTGTTTCAATTTAGTCCCCACTTTTGTGCCTTTGGTTCAATTTTATCCCAATTTTTTTAAATAATTGAAGATGATTTTTTAAGTTATTTTTTTTATAAGATTAAAAGTAATTAAGTATAAATATTTTTACAACGTTAAGTACTCTGATATTTATATCAAAATTTAGTTGTACAAAAAATGTTATACTAATAGAACAATATAATCATCTACTTTGTTTTCAAAGTAAAACAATATTGTTTTTGTCCAATTCATGACCAAATCTATTATTTGTATAAATGTTATACTAATATTTTTTTTTATTAAAAATAACTTTTTAGCATATTATGTAATTGTATATTATTAACCCATATCTTGTCAATGTATTCTTTGACCACTAAGTTTTAAGATAAATATAAGTACTTAATTTTGTAAAAATATTTATACTTAATTAGTATTAATCTTATAAAAAAATGAATTAAAAATTATACTTCAATTATTAAAAAGAATTGGGACAAAATTGAACCAAAAACACAAAAAGTGGGGACTAAATTGAAACAATCAGGTATATATGGATACTAAATTGAAATTCGTACAATGACAGTTGTCACACGTGGCATTATCCTGTCATGTGACACCGACATTGTCACGTGTCAAAATAGAAACTTGACATGTGACAACAAAATTTTTTTACAAAAATATTTTAAAAATTAAAAAAAATTAAAAAAACGTGAGAGTGACACGTGGCTTACCGTTAACGGCATTAATTATTATTATTTTTTTGAAAGAGACCTGATTGATGCATTTTTTCAAAAGTGGGGACGCAATTGACACTTTTTTTTCGGCGGGTACCAAATTGACACACTTCTACCAAAGTGGGTATCATCCGAGTAATTAAACCTTCTGTTTAAAACCAAAAATATGTTTTAATACATATTTCAAAGAACGTTAAATAAAAAACAAATGTTTGAATAATTATACGGAAATGAATAAAGTGTTAATCTATATTCCCTTTCCATTTGAACTATTGCCCTTCCTGAATCTAATATTAATTGGAATTGAGGTGACATAAACACAACCAAGTGTAGAACATTGTTTTTATCGTTGTCCACATCAATTGGTAAATACTTCGACAAATTATTCATTTTAAACTCTTCAACTATATCATATCTTTATGTAAAATTAGCAAGTGTAAAAGGTTATGTCCATTAAAGTTCTTTAAAGAGGTTAGAATTTGACCTCCTTATAAAAGAAGTCAAACTAGTTGGTTATCGTTTGATTTCAGTGCATAATAAAAGATTGACGTAGGTTTAACCATTAACATCTAAAACTCTTCTATTTCCAAATATTCAACTTTTGTAATATTTCCTCCAACACCTGTATAATAGACATATTAAACCTTTCATCCCTATAGAAATTAAAAGAAAAACAAAACCTTATCAAACACTTTTTCAAATATGTTTTTTCTTAAAGATTTACGTAACCTAATTCTCCATTATAAATAGAGATTCGTAGGAGTGAAATACATCCTTGTCGGGGCCAAAAATTAAAAAATCGTATTTTGTCTCTTTCAATTGTCTTTTATTCTTACTTCATGAGAAAAATGAACATTTCAAAAAATCACATCATTTTGCATATTTAATTGAAGGTACCATCTTCAGATGGACATTGTGGGGGTGTAAACACATTCCATATGTACGCGTAACCGACTCTCGAACCTAAAATTTGATCTTGTAAACCATGTCCTTATCTCTTTGGTTTTTTCATAGTATTTTTAGAATAAATTATGGTTGCAACTCCATACCCTATTTCTAAATTTTTGTTTTTGATTTGTTATCCCGTCTCGATTTCGCTTGCGAGTTTACCAAAAAGTATAAAATGGTAAAGATGACAATCACTAAGTAAATAACTACGCTCCTAAAAGATATGGTACTAAAGTCTGGGACGATACTATTTGGATTAAATCAGGGTGTAAAAAAAGTTGAAGTTGAAGGAAAATAAACAAGAGTAATGAGAAAGCTCCCATTAAAGTCACCACATAAGAAACTCACTCGATTGTGGTTTCAAATATTGGGAGAGACGATGTAGTAAAAGCCAAGATCATAGCAGTCATGGACATGATTGGTAACACGGGTCCAACAGTTTGACTAGGATGTAGTGCTATCACAAATTCATTATCTACAAATCTCGAAGATGTGAAATTTGATAGGAAAGATAACATAAAGTAGAAGAATACAACGTGATTCCATTTGTCATGATAAAGATATTGAACTAGGGTTTGTTCTTGTTACCTAGAGTAATGATGGATGCTGCAAATGTTACACTACAAACTAGAGCGGCCACAATCATTCCATAATTTGTTATTCCTTTAGTAGATTCTTTGATTTTTTTTGGCTAAGAGTTTGTTGTCTTCATAAAACACTTCAGTTGGTGTTTTTCCCTTTAAGTTTCTTGCATTCCTTAATGCAAAACTAGAAGATGTGAGATTTGATAGAAAAGATAATATAGAAATAGAAGAAGACAACAATGAGATTCCATTTGTCACGTTGAAGTAAAACTTATTTCCAAAAATTTCAAAACATAAATAGTAAAAAAATGGGTGAAAAGTTGTTTTTTTTTTTTTGGCCCAAATCATTTTTAATATCTACACCATCCATATTTTCTTTTTAGACTTTATTTTTGTTTCTTTTATTATAATCTATATTTTGTTTTTAATACACACACTTTGCTTTTTTAAATTTTTTTTATACCCATTTTCATTTCTCTAAGAGTTAATGACCCAAGTCTTCTTATTACCCACACCACTCAAGATTTTATCCACACCTTATTTTTATTTAGTTAAGGGTCCAAAAAGTTTCTATCATGTTTAATACAACAGGTTCTACTTGCAGACTATCATCTCTCCTGCACCATGCAAACCCATCCATACACATTATCAACCTTGTTGCATGTGGCATCAATTGTCCCGCGATGGAGGCTAAGTGGGCTGAGTTATAATCGAATCGTGACGCTTGGCCTGTTATACTCTTAAAGTAAAAAGTGGTGCGTCCTGACTAATAACTATAGCTTTTGGCCTAGTGGTAAGTGTTCGATCCTAACAATTAGTATCAGAGCCAAGGTCACAAGTTCAAGGTTCATAATTTAGTAACCAATAATTTTTTTATTTTGTAAATTAGTATCTAAATGTGTCATTATAGTGACCAACAACTTTTGATTACTAAAATTGATTATTAATGAAACATTTTCTTGTATCTTTTATTATCGAAATGTTATAGACATTTTACTTTAATTAATTATTTATCTTTCAAAATATTTAATTTATGAACTTGATGGATATATTTCGCTATGTATTTGTTTCTTTAGTTAATTTAGTATCACATATTTCTAATTTTTTGATATACTAAGACATAATTTTAACACAATATTTTAAATAAAAAAAAAGTATAACTGCATTTATCTTTTAATAAAATAAATGTAAAAGCTAGTTATTTAACTATGAAGTACATAGTAGTTTATGGTTAATTATAATTTTCCGTCATTATAATATCAACATTCATTTATGCACTACTGCAGTAGAATATTCATTCCAAAACATATACATCACTAAATTAAAACCTGCTTTCCTCAAGTTACTAAGCGTTGAAATCAGATAACAACATGCCTAAAAAGTTCACTCTCTACGCTACTTGTTTTTTTCTTTTGGATGTAATTCATGATTGAGGTGTATAGCTTCATTGAGATGGAGTTGCATTGCACCTAATATCCATTCAGAGTTTTTGTTTGATGCAAGAAGAAAAAGGGCTATAAAGGGAGTATGCAGATTGTTATATATGAAAATTCACTTGCGAAAAACTACAAACAAAAATCGATATACATGACCAATTTCTGAATAGCATTGCTACCATAGGCTTTACAAGACAGTATAAAATGGTAAAGTATAGTCAAAAGCTATTACACAAAGAACGAATTATAAACTTTAATTTTCACCATTCCTTTCGGCTATAACTTCTATATTCTACTGACACGTTGTATGGTTCCTCCTCATAACCCAAACAGGGAAAAAATCTTTGGCTTGTGGCATACCATTCTGGTTTTGGTTAACTCTCTATCACATTGCTTTGATTCTGTAGATGTCACACCTTTCAAGTCCTGTGCTTCCATTTTATCTTCTAACTTGCTCTGAGCATTGGCTTTTCCCATGTTACGAAGCCGAAACAAAAACTTCTTTATGTATTCCCTCTTCTTATTCCTTCTCCAAAACCCACTTTTTCTCTCATCTTTCTTTGTTCCCATACCAAGTTTTGAAACTGATGCCACCAGTCTCATCTTTCTAGCAAACACCAATCCTTTCGACTCAGATAGCACACTCATTCTTTCTGATGCTTCCTTTTTCTGAACCTCCTCACAAACCAGTTCAGCTCTGTCACTACACTGTGATTGACTTGACTTTGCTACTCTCACACTTTTCTTAAACTTGTGCCTGAAACCCCTGAATGAAGAAAGTGATCTACTCCTCCTGAAAACATGTTTTCTTCTCTTTTCTCCTCTCACATTCTCCAAAGCCACCATGAAGGGATCAGAGTCATTGTTATGCCGTGAAATCCGAAGTCTAAACACCGAGGACCTTGAAGAAGACCTTGAAGACATGAGTTTTGATCTGTAAATGCTACCAACTTCAACTTTGTGAAGCCTTGGAGGAAGTTTGAGAGGTGGCATCAGTGGCAACACTTTGCCATCACAGAAAAGCTCATCAGCAAATGCCATAGTCTGCAATGAATCACCAAAAGGATTCTCATCCTTCTGCTTTCTCTCAGAGTCCAACTCACTCACACTAACATTGAATCTGCGACTTGTTTCAAATTCAAATTCAGACTCATCCCCAGTAAAGTCTGAATCTTCATATGCTGTTTCCGTCGGTGTTGTTGTGGGGTCTGTTTGAGAATCAAAGGGTGATCTCAGTTTGAGCCTGCTGGTAGGACTATTTGGTTCACTGTAGAAATACATTTCTGAGATGAAACTACATGCACTCGTGTAGCATGATTCGTTACAGCAAGAGTTGTCTGTCATGTTTCAAACACAACACAAACCTTAACAGACTTGTGTAGGGATTGTTGTTGTTGTTCCTGAAATGAAGGGATTTGAATTATATATATTTGAAGAACTTTGTTGTGATCTCTGAAAGTAATGTTCAAAGTTCAAAGGTCTACCTGAATTAAATGGAGTTTTTCTGCTCTTCTGTCTCTTTCTGTGTTGGCCTTATATTAATTCTGCATTTCATAAATTTCAAGCAAGTTAATGTTAATTCTAAGCAACTTAATTCACGATCTTTGCTTCTTATCATGACCCTATTGTTGTCTTCTTATGATTTCTTAATAACAATCTTGCACAATACACCAAGCCTATAATTTATCTTCATATACTCTCCATTGTACATATCATAGAATATACCAAAAGATCATAATAACAAGAAGAAAAAAAAGTTTATTTTAACAATATTTGACTGTGTCAGTGGATAACCTTTGCTAAAATATCTTAATAAAAATTCTGATATCAAAATATTGTTCCAATAACAAATTCAAGCAAGCTTTTCTATAACCAACTTTGGTCCATGGAGTTATTCAAATTCAAACAATTAATTAAATTAAAAAAATTTCTTAAAAAAAAATATTGTTAATGCATGTTTGGTCAACTTCCTATTACCTATGACATAGGACATTCCTATGTTGTCACAGGTCATATGGACAAATGAATATAGTGGGACTATTACCCTTTCACCCTTCTTAGGAGTCTACACTATTGGGAATATATATATATATATATATATATATATATATATATATATATATCCATAAAATTCGTACATTGGCACCGAATTTCAGGATATGCAATAAAAAAATCATATATGTAATTTCAGTATTTTCAAAATTAAAATTGAAAAATCTTGTATTTTGTTTTCCGATCAAATAAACAACCATCTTGTCACTTTTAAAAAAACATTTTTTAAATTTTAAATATGTAAACTTGAATGTAAATTTTGGATGGTAGAAAATAAAAAATAAAAAAATTGAATTTTAAATATATTTTACAGATTTTAAAGGACCCAGTTTTGCTTTACACACAACAAACGAAAATTCAAAGGATTATTAGCAATGAAGACGAAAAAGTCAAGCAACTAGTCATATGCATCAATAGTTTGAGAAAAATATTAGAATAACTCAACAACTAAATTAAATGATGAACACTACAGATAACTGAATTATAGCTTTCAAACATTGGATGAAAAACAAATTGAAATAGTAAAAATTATTAGATTGTTCTTACCCAGAATAAAATGTCTTTTGACTAAGAAGCAAGGGAGGCAAAATCTCCAAACTTTATGAACTGAGATGTTAAATGTGAGTTTTGGTTCACCTTAGATGTGAATATATAGTTTTTGAGAACCTTATCATAAATAAAGATAAAATTTATATATTCTTAAAGATAATTCTAGAGATAACATAAATGATCTCCTAAGAAATTATGTTTTATTATATCATAACAGTTTGGGAAAGATATTTTAAATATACAAATATTAATGAATCTAAACTCTTATTTATTAACTACTTGATGTGTTAATAATAATAACTTATCTAAACAAAGATTTAATTTTAAGTATATTGATATTGCAATATATAGATGTGTTTTTAGAAACAGTTATTATATAAAATAAGATAAAGTTCGAGTATCTTCAACTATAATATTTTTAGTTTCAACTACCTGCATTTAACTTTTTAATATGTAAACCTATTATTTGTTTTGTGTTTATTTTATAAACCACACACATACTTTAGAGGAAAGAACGTGTTTGAGTGGAGTAGAAACATTTTCAGAGATAAGAATAAACAATATGTTTAACACGATTATAATTATTTTATATAAATTCACAAATAAGCAACTTCCATGTTGTCATTTTAATAACAAAATTATTATTATTATTATTATGATAATAATAACTATGAAATTAAATATAAATAATTTATATAGATAATTTTTTTTTTATTTTATAAATAGTTTTATAACTAAAAAGTGGTTAAATTTAAAAAATGTCAAATTAAAAAAATTAAAAAAGTATAAAATTGATAAAATAATTGTTTTAATTTAAAAAAAAAATAAAAAATAAATATAAACACAAAAAAGTGATTTTTTATTTATATATAGATATATTGTTATTATTATAAATAATTTTTTTAATTTTATAATAATTTTTATTTATTTTATTGATGGTTGTATAATTAAAAGGTGATTAAGTTAAAGAAACTAGTCAAATTGAAAATATTATACTTAAGAAACCGTATTTAAATAAAAATTTTAAAAATTAAACGTGGATATTGAAAAAACAGAATATATATAAATAATTTTTTAACTTTACTATAAATAATTTTAATTTATTTTATAGATATTTTTATAATTACAAAAATAATTATGTTTAAAAGATAATGAAATTAAAAAACGGTTAAATTTTGAAAAACGTTAGTATTAATAAAATAATTATTTTAATTTAGATTGTTTTTATTTAAAGAATAAATTTGAAAAAAAATATAAACATAAAAAGAAATTGATGATAAATTATAACGTGACATATATATGATTTCTGTAATTTTAAATCGGTATTTTCAATTTAAATTATATTATAATATTATCACCTTATTATAACTTTATAGTTTAGAGATGATGTTAAATATAACCATGTCTTCTAGATTTTATATCTTATTTGTTATCTATAAGTCAGTAATATTTAATTTGAGATACAAGATAAAATGGAAGTATTTATTATGAGCACTCTAAAGTTTTTGTGTGAATTAAAATAAATATAAAAATATTTTATTTAAACTAATATTTTTATTGTGAATAAAAAAGTTTCAAATAAATTATTCATTTTTTATTAATTATATTTTAAAGTTAAGAATAATATAATCTGATTTTAGAAGTAATTTATATTAATATATTAAAATCTTTGAGAAGGTGTTTTGATTCAATAAGATACAATTTAATATATAAAATTATAATACTTTTGGATAGATAAAGTAATGTTGATTTTTATTTATTGTATAAATTATGAATAATATATTTATCTTCCGTAAAATAAAATTATAAATAAATAAAATAATATCAATGGTGGATAAAATAAATATTTTAATTTAAAAAATAAAATAATTATTTTATTAATATAATATGATGTGATATTTGGATAATATAATCTAATATCTATAACAATATACAAAGGGATTCTTTTTTTTTCACTTTTCATTTTCCAAATTTACCCTTAATTACTATTTTAAAAATTAATTATTTTATAATTATTTTTTCTGTAACCGTTTTTTTTAAATCTTTTTGACCGTTATTCTAAAAATCTTTTCAAACAATTATTTTATTTAACAACTATTTTAAAATTTATTATATATATTTTAAAAATAAATATTATTAATCTTATAAAAATTAAAAAATACGGATACACAGACACCGTCACGCATGTGTGTTCGCTAATTAATAATAATTTAAATTATATAATCCATTGAGTTTGTTTTTTTAGAAACGTATTTGTACAGATTTGATTATATAAAACTGTATATAACATATTTAGTATCAATTATCTGCCATTAATCTTACTAATTTCTTAACCTTTAGATGCATAGAGTAATATTGATTTTGTATATGTTTTATATTCATCTCTTTAGTAAAATAAGTATACGAATACTTTTTTGTGCACCTTATTTTCAAATCATCTGCAGTAGTACACATGACTAGTTTCAATGATAAAATTCGGATTCAAATTCATGTTATAGACATTTTATATTAAAAATATATTTAATTTTTTTCACATAATTTCCAATTATATATATATATATATATATATTTTAAATTGATCCTTTTAATTAAAAATTTATATTAATAATATCATGTTATTATATCATAGGTTAAAGCTAACATTAAAAATAATCATGTGTTTTATATTTTTTTTTCTCTTTATTTGTCTGTAATATTTAATTTGAGATATAAAATAAAATCTAAATATTTATTTTATAAACAATATATTTTGTATTTATTTTGTAAACAATTTACATGTATTAGTAAGCGAAAGCAATAATAATTAAATACAAAAAATTGAACATTTTATTAATACAAATGTTCAACCCATTTTTTATTTATTAAAAGATTTTTATTTTATCACTTTTTACATTATTACTTCTGATGTTAACAATTCAATATAACAACTTGATTAAAAAAATTAAATATTATCTTTTATTTTTTAATCAGTTTTTCTTAATTTATTAAAAGTATTTTATTTTACCTTTTTTTAACATTTGCATAAAAATGGATTTCAATATTATTTTTAAATTTTTTAATTATCATTTTTTCTTCAAATTAAACTTTAAATAATAATTATAATAAATAAAATATTTTTAAATAAGATGCAAATTGAATTTTAAAATATTAACATAATGAAATATTACAACAGTTTTAAAAGCATAAATTATAAAATAAAATATTGATAGTATAATCATACTTAAAAAACACAATAACATATTCAATTTAAATAATATTTATTAATAATTTATCAATTGTAGTCGTATCTTATATTTTCTAAAATAAAACGAATCTTATCAAATACATATCTTATCTGATGCTGGTATCTATTAATGTGCAACTAAGATATTAATGATGCAAACATTGCATCTCCTTTTCTTTTTTCTTTTTTTTTTTTTTTTTTTTTTTTTTTAATTT